>Ga0208789_1000160_pt1 | contig 89474 bp, 54 predicted proteins | sample Methanotroph_Enr_FD_187368 | JGI IMG/M metagenome (GOLD analysis project Ga0208789, IMG submission 187368) | Enriched soil microbial communities from Old Woman Creek wetland in Ohio, USA - Methanotroph_Enrichment_5 (SPAdes) (version 2) | ecosystem: Environmental > Terrestrial > Soil > Wetlands... | reverse complement strand
CTTCTAAATTTACACCAACCATTGGAGTAAAGTAGTAGCGAATACCCAGGTGCACTCCTCCGAAAGCGATAGGCATAACGCGTGTGAAATCGTTATAATAATCGTTATAATAGGCAATGGCAATGCCACTCCCCGCGCTTAATCCCGCATAAATATCCAGCTTGTCGGCGTGAATATTTTTAGCGCTTTTATCAGCGATCAGCTGGTAAAAGTGAAAATTGAAGATCATCCCGATCGGTATATTTAATTCGCCCGCATAATCGTGACGCAGACTTCCTCTTCCTCCGATTCCGGTGGTAAATCCAAGCCCCAGATATTTGTGAATACCAAATTCTCCCTGAAAATTAACCTGCAGGGTTACCGGGCTGTATGCATTGTGAATTCTTCCTGACCCTGAGTAATAATAATTATCAAGGTGGTAAAATTGTGAGGCTCCGAAACCCAGCGCCAGCACCTTTGTTCCTTTTTCCCAAGCCTGAGCTTTTACATGGTTAAAGCTCAGCGTCAAGGCTGAAAATATCATCAAAACAAATAATAACTTTTTCATAATAACTTTTTTATGGTTTGTTTTTTTCTGTGATTTCATTTCTGAAATTGATCAGAACTGAACCATGTGAAATTCTTTCTTATCATTTCCATCCATGTAATAATACCAGAATGCTTTTTCTTCCAATTTAAGGATAACCAACGTGTGTGAATTCTGATTGCTGATACCTGTGAGCTGGACTTCCTCATCATTGTTTTGAAACGCCCATGTGCCTGTGCCGGAAAGTGCTCCCCAACTATAGGAATAGTCTCCTGACTTTGTAAAAGTTTCAGTGTAATCTGTCACCAGAGAAGTGTAATCGTTTTCGTTAACCTTGTAATTATCAACTTTCCAGGTATTGGCTACCCGCTCTGTTCTTGATTGGAAATTGATCAGCGCACCATCTTCATATTTCTTGCAGCTTTGAAGCCCGAACATCACCAATCCTGCAAACAGGATGAGTGTAACTAGTTTTGTTTTCATTTTTTTCATTTTTTATAATTATTTATTTTTTTTTAAAAGCACTTGTTTAAAGTTCTTCAATGATGCGGCTTAATTCTTCTTTTGTTTTACCCAGCTTCATTTGTAGCTTCCCGATCATTTCGTCTTTCCGGCCTTCTTCAAACAACAGATCGCTATCTATTAGAAATGCGAATTTCTGTTTTAGTTTACCTTTTTGTTCGTTCCAGTTTCCTGTTATTTCAGTCATGTTTTTCATGATAAATTATTTGGGGATGAATATAGTTTCATAATGCAAAGTTCCCCTAAAACGATCCGTAAAACGTTACATAATTAAGGGAAAGAGTTGCATTATTCACACATTTGCGGGAGAGAGGTAGTCCCCTCTGGGTCAGAATTAATTGTTTTTATATAAACAAAAGCCCGTTCCTCTGTGGAGCGGGCTTTTTGTTTTTAAGAACGGGCAGCTTTTACGTTGCATAACTCAGGTTTTATCAGAATAAAAACGAGAAGCCGGCATAAATCGAATAGGTTTGTAAATGGACCTTGTCAAGTACGTAGTATTCTTCAGTAGTAGTGGTTCCGCTTCTATTGCTTATGTTGAATAAGCCGTAAGTGCCCCTGAATCCGGTTCCTACCCGGATCGTTCCCGCCCGGTTTAATCCAAAATCCAGTCCAGCGCCATAAGCCAGGCCGATGTCGCTTTTTCGTACGGTAAGCACAGCTATTGGGGTATCCGTGGTTGTATTTCCCGATGTATAAACGGTGTTTCCAACCAAAATGCCTAACTGCGGGCCGACCACAATATTTAAATTTACCGCCCTGAATTTTCCCGTATTGAGAGAAAATAACAATGGGATGTTGACATAACGAAGATTTACCTGCCGATCTACGTCTGCTTCTGAATATTTACGTGAAATGGAACTGTACATAACTTCGGCTTGTAATTCAACATGACTGTTGAAATTGAAACCCACCATGGCGGACAAACCATAACCCAAAACTCCGACTCCTTTTACTTCGGTTCCGGTGGAGGTCATCATCCTGAATGAAGAAAATGCCAGCAATCCCTTTGCACCGATTTCAATTTGAGGTTGCCCTGAGTTTGCCGGACCCGTATTTTGGGGATCAGCATCCTGTGCATTTGCATTAAAGGAAAAAGCAAACAATAGTGCTACCACAGAAAGACCTGCGATAATTTTGTTTTTTAGAGTTTTCATTTTTTTAGTTTTATAAGGTTATTACATTTTCATAGTACAAAGGTCCGTCATCTGTACCCGGAAAGCATTACACAATTACACATAAGACTTACATCATTCACACATGTTCTGCCTGACAAAAAAAACGATTGGGTAAAAGAAAAGAGGCTGCCTGATTTTTTTCAGGCAGCCTCTTCCAGGTAATATAAATTGATTGGAACTTATTTCTGTGGAATAATATCAATTACCACGGAACGGTTGTAAAAGCGTTGTTCCGGATATTTGTTTTCGAACTGTGAGAGTTTTTCATCTTCACCAAAACCGTAAACTTCATATTTCACATCGTTTCTGCCAACCTTTGTCATTCCGTTTTTTATAATACTCAAAGCATCGTTTGCCCTGGCCAATGATAAGGTTTTATTATAAGCCTCTTCGCCGGTAATATCGGTATAGCCATGTATAATTACCTTAGCGCCTTTAGGAATTTTTGGTATTACGACCTCGGTGAGGTATTTTTCATACATATTTATGGCTTTTGAATCGTTGAATTCATAAATAATACTGAATCTTATCTCTTCCTCTTCTTTCGACGGAGTCCAAAGGGCCATGTGTACGGTCGTGTCTTTTATTACGGTCATACCGTTTTTAGTTTCGCCCAACATCGTCACCTTATAGGTACCTTCAGGCCGTGTAGCCAAAATTGATTTTCCGGGGATACTCACCTGGTCATAAGTGTATGGACCGAAATATTGTACTTTTCCTTTTTCATCCATAATTTGCAGCGACCACGACGTAAAAGCTTCCGTTCCCCCTGTGACATCAAAAGTAACATAACTGTCAATCGGAGCTTCCAGAACACTCACAATTTCCACTGGCTTCAGCGGGGCCTCCGGGCCACTATGAAATTCCATTAGTAATAAGGGCGAACTGCTTTCAATAGAAACCCGGCGGTCGCCTTGTCGTTTGAGTTCAAGGTCGGTTGTTGAGCCCGGCAATTCTGTAGGGATTTTTGGTGAAAATCGTCCTTCAATATTGATCCTGGCAGCGTCAATTCCAAAAATGTCTACCAGGTATTTCTCTACTGATTCTGCCATAGCCTTAGCGTCTTCGGGCCCTTTCTCTGATGATCCGACCAGCGTAAGAGTTGCCGTGGGGTTTTTACCCATACGGTCACCGAGGATGTTCAGAATATTATAATAAACGATCATTTGACGGTTTGAGCGTCCTGACAGATTTTTTGGTATGAATACTTCCAGTTGATCTTCTTTGAAATCCTTTACCTGTCCTTTATTGAGCAAGACATAACGATCGGGTATTTCTGTTGATTTTAAATCGAAAAACACATAGTTGCGAAGCGGGAAATATTCTCTGACCCTGCGCTCAGCCGGAATATTTTCGGGCGCATAAACAGAAAACTTTACATTGGGATTGTCGATGTATAACTCTTTTAATAAACTAAATGAATAAATATCATCACCGGCACTGCCACCGCTCCTGTTAGAAGTAAAATATCCCTTGGTGTCATTAATAATAGCGGCAAAATCATCGTATTCGGTATTTAATGGATATCCGGCATTAAATACCTGGCCAAATCCGGATCCGTTCACCGAACCATAAAAAATGTCCAGGCCACCCACGCCAAAACGGCCGTTGGAGGAGAAGAAAAGGATTTTTTTGTTTTCTTCCATAAAGGGATACATTTCATCGCCTTCTGTATTAATAGTATTGCCAAGGTTCTCGGGTTTTCCCCACTCCCCCTGTCCGTATCTTGTGGTTCTGTAAATATCTGCTCCGCCAAAGCCACCGGGCATATCACTAATAAAATACATGGTGTTCCCATCTGATGTCAGGCATGGTTGCCCTACCGAATAATTCTCATTATTATAAATAAATGGTTGGGGTTCCGACCACGTTTCGTCCATATAATTGCTGAAATATATTTGAAGTTCAACCACCTTATCCTTGCTTATATCTTTATAATGGTTCCTTGTAAACGCCATATAATTGCCATCATTGCTAAAACAAGCCGGGCCATCGTGCCATTTGGTATTTAATTTTTTATTAAAATTCTTGGGCGCTGACAATTGGTCGTTATCCACTTCTGAAACATACATATCCCAAAAAGGTTTTTTGTTCCAGTTATAATTTCTGAGTATCATTTTCGCACCTTGTTTCGTGGAAGCAAAAACAATTTTATTTTTATAATAACTGGTGCCAAAATCGTCCGCGTTACTATTAATATTCAGATAGGTTGTTTTATATTTTCCATCATCGATTAATAAACTAAGAATCCTTTCTTTATTGGCCGCATAGTCCTTAGCCCGCAGATCATCAGGTTTCAGCTGGTTAAATTTGTCCATCCAAATACTTGCCTGGTAATATTTACCGTTGCTTTTCAACACCATGGCATAGTTATAATAATCCTCAGGCAAAACGCCCGCCTGTGAGTTTATTAATTTTGAGTAAGCCGCCTCAGCTTTGACATTTCGGTCAATGTTGTAGTAACTTTCGGCCAACCGGCGTTGTCCTTCTGTGCTCAATTGTTTAGTATGATTATATACCCCGATGGCTTTATCAAAAGAGTAAACAAAATAGTATTTATCTCCTTTTATTTCTTTTCTGGATTTTTCCTGAGCAGTAACATTCATGCAGATCATTACAAATGCAATCACGTATATAAATATTTTTTTCATGTCTTTAGGTGTTTTTGAAATTTAAAAATGTCTCGGAGAATGTATTTGTTTTTTACTTGAGAATATAAAATCATATCGTAACACAATTTCATGGCTTCCATAATTGTACTTAGATGTTTTTAAGCCATAAGACCAGTCGAAGGAATACCCCAGATGCAATTGATCGGTAATATCCAATCCTACCAGAGCTCCAAATGCATCTCCAGAGCGGTACATACCGCCAATCAGCAGTTTGTTCATGATGATAAATGATGCCGTAAGGTCAAGTTGTACAGGGGCTGCCTGAGCAATTTTTAAAAGCATGGTCGGCTTAAAAGCCAGGTTGTGTGAAATATTCAATACCGTACCTGCAATAAAATAATAATGTCTTTTTTCCTTACCTAAAAGGGTAGTCCCGTCAGGTAGTTTTATTGCCGAATAATTATTTTGTAACAGTGTAGGAACCGAAACTCCTGCATAAAAGCGTTCTCTGTAATAATAGGCGCCAAATCCGAAATTAGCCGTGGTGCGGTTGCTAATATTGTTTTGGAATACAGGGTCGCTTTGATCATCCAGCTGAAGTGTGCTCAGCTGTGCCTGAAAAATGTTCACCCCTGCACTTACTCCAAGCGCTAATTTTGATTTCTCATTTAATTTCATGATATAGGCAAAATCAGCAAACACGGAGGTATTATTGGTCGGTCCTATTTTATCATTACAAACCGACAAGCCCAGCCCAATATGCTCGTTTATTAATGGCGTATGCAGCGTTAACGTCTGAGTGCTTGGCGCTCCTTTGATACCAACCCATTGCGAACGATGCAATAAGGTTACGGATAAGGCATCCCTGCTCCCGGCATAGGCCGGATTGATCATTAATGTATTGTACATGTAATGGGTGTACATGGGGGCCTGCTGCGCATTAACCGTCAAACTCCCGATGGTTAAAACCACTACGAATGCTATTTTTATTAGTGTTTTCATGTTGTTTTTATTTCGTGATTGTTTTTACTATTTAATTTTTTATTTATTGAGATAAATAGTGCCTTTAATAACAGCTGAACCATTGTTTAAGTCAAGTAAATAAAAGTATGTTCCTACGGGCAGTTCGCCACCTCCGGCTATTAATCCTATTTTAGCTTTGCCATCCCAGTTGTTGAGGTAAGGGCTTGCTTCAAATAATTTATCGCCCCAACGATTAAAGACCACAAATGTGTTACCAGGATAATTGTCTATTCCCCTGATTACAAACACATCGTTTATTCCATCACTATTCGGTGAGAATCCTTCAGGAATGAAGAAATCTGTTGGGAATACCTCGATAACAGCAACATCGTTAATGCTATTCACATCGGCTTCGTTACCATCAATTGTTGCGGTATTCACATATACACCCGTTGAATTCACGGATACGGTGATTGTCAGTGTTTCAAACACTCCGACATTCAGGTTGCCAATGGTCCAGACTCCTGTTAAAGGATCAAAAGACCCGGTTGTTGTTGTGGATGAAATATAGGTATACCCGCTTGTTAAGAGATCAGTTACTGTAACACCCGTTGCATTATATGGGCCGTTATTGGTAACCACAATGGTAAATACTACGTTGTGTCCGATAATCGGAGTAGCATTATCTACCGTTTTAACAATACTTAAATCAGTACTGCAATCACCAACTACTATTGTTATTGTTGAAGGGGACGAAGTACATCCGTTAACCGTAACAGTTAAGGAATAAGTGCCCGCATCAGCAGTTGTAGCAAAATTTATCACTGGATTCTGATCAGTTGATGAAAATCCATTAGGACCTGTCCAAAGGTACGTGGCTCCCGTAACTGTTTGTGCCGTCAGGAATATTGAGCTGCCTGCACAAATCGAAGTAGTGCCACTTGCCACTGCAACTGGTGATGAATTTACCGTTACCGTGTATGTGAACGTATTGCCTGAACATCCATTTGCTGATGGTGTGATCAGATAGACTACGTCCACTGGTGTTGTTGTCGTATTAATTAATATTTCTGTAATAACATTGCTGGTCTGGCCAGATACAGCTGCATTGCTGATGCCGGTTACTGCAGCACGATCCCAACTATACGATGTCCCGGCAATAGTGCTGGTGATACTATAGTTCTGTGCTGCGCCACTGCATATAATACCGGCTGAGGCGCTGTTTATTACAGGTATTGGGTTTACTGTGACAGTATAAATGAACGTATTTCCCGTACAACCATTCGCTGAAACAGAAATCATATAGGTGGCATTCACCGGTGCTGTGGTTGTGTTTATTAATACTTCGGTTATAGGATTACTTGTCTGATTTGATACTGCAGCATTACTGATTCCTGTTATTGCTGCACGTGACCAAATAAATGTTGCGCCGGAAACCGCGCTTGTAATAGTATAGTTCTGTGCGTTACCGCTGCAGATCATGCTTGTGGCATTACTACTGATAGCCGGAGTTGGATTTACCGTTACGGTATAAGAAAATGAAATACCGGAACAACCATTTGCTGTGGGTGTTATCAGATAAATCACACTAACAGGCGCTGCTGTGGTATTTATAAGTATCTCTGTTATAGGATTGCTTGTCTGATTCGATACGGCTATATTGCTGATACCTGCAACTGCTGCACGTGACCAATTATAGGTAGTGCCGGCTATGGTGCTTGTTATAGTGTAATTTTGTGCAACGCCGCTGCATGTTATTCCTGTCGGTAAGCTGTTGACGACAGGTGTTGGGTTGACCATAAGTGAAACATTAACAGAAATATCCTGAGAAACCGCTGTAACGATTGAATCAGAAGGGCCGTTAATAATGTTGGTTCCGGATAATACTACAGCGCCATTTCTGGCAAGCAGCCTACCGTCGATAGAAGAACCAGTATTCATGGTTATGGATGTCAAGGCCAGAATATTTCCTGCAAATGATGTATAGTTGCCTATAGTTGCCGAACTGCCGACCTGCCAGGTAATATTGTTGGCTTGTGCGCCTCCTGTGAGGATGACATTACCACCGGCACCGCCAATAGTTGTGAAATCAGAAGCTATTTGGAAAATCCATTTGGCATTAGCATCTCCCTGGGCATCAAGAGTAAGATCACCAGATTGAATTAAAAGTGTTGAAGTTGATTTATAAATGCCTGGTGTTAGTGTGGTGCCACCCTGGTCTCCCGCAACCGTCACCGGTGCAGGTGCCGTAGCGCCTTCTGCAAAAAGATAGGCATCGGTCAGGTCTTGTTTGGCCTGTATTAACATGGCAGCTACTCCCGGAGGGGCAATGTCATCGGAAGCATAAATGGCTCCGTTCACTACAATAGCAGGAGGAAATCCTGTAATTGAAGAACGAACACCAGGGCTTATTCCGACATTCATATCATGAATCTCGCTAAAGCCTGTGCTGGTAATAGCCGTACCTGCAAGAATAGCAAAACCGTCAGCCGAAGTAAGTTCGACAGGTATTGAATCTAGCGCGATACATACCCCGCTGACCAGCACATTATAATTGTTTGCAATATCAGCAATAGTTGCAGGATTTATAGTCAGGGTATCAGATGTTGCCCCTGTAATATTTCCTCCGTTTATTAAATTTACGGTTCCTTTTCTCCACTGGTAGGTAATACCCGTGCCTGTTGCAACAACAACAAAGCTTACGGAGTCACCTTCACATATTGTCTGGCTGACAGGCTGGGTGATTATGACCGGTGCAGTATTAAACTCTAAAGAAACATTTATAGAAGTATCATTCGGGGCACAAGATCCGGTTATTATAACATTATAGTCGGATGCTGTATCGGAGCTATATGCTGGGTTAAATGTAAGGGTTGAAGAATCTGCTCCTGAAATATTGCCTCCGTTGATCAAAGGTGTTGTTCCTTTTCTCCATTGGTAAACAAGATCTGATCCTGATGCAACAACTGAAAAACTTGCAGAATCACCGTCGCATACTATTTGACTGACGGGTTCTGTAATAATAATCGGTGAGGTATTAACCTGTAAAGAAACATAAATTGAAGAATCATTAGGGCCACATGATCCGGTTATCAGCACATTATAATTGGATGCCGTGTCGGAAATAGTTACCGGATTAATAGTAAGTGTTGCAGAGTCTGCACCGGAAATATTACCGCCGTTGATCAAAGGTGATGTTCCTTTTCTCCATTGGTAAATAAGATCTGTGCCTGTTGCAGTTACAGAGAAACTTATTGAATCACCAGCACATGCCGTTTGATTAACAGGTTCCATAGTAATGTCCAGCGTATCACAAGGCAATATGCCACAACCGGGAGGCATAGAAGCAGCCAATCCCGCTGTTGTAATGGCACCAACCATTGTGAGCGCCCTTCCCTCAAGAACCAAACCTGTATTTACCAAATTGAGCGCTCCAGAAGGAACGACGATAGTACCTTTAAAATCTGAATAATTATTTATGCTTACTTCACCTTTTACCAGCCAATAAACATTTTTTGCCTGAGCTCCATTTATTAATTTTACTCTAGAATAGGTGCTTGTATTTAATGCGGGACTGCCGGCTATAATTTTGATAACAAATATACCATCGGCATTTCCTTGTGCATCAAGATAAAGAGAATCTGTAAAAGTTGCGGCTGAATTCATGACATACACATGTGGTGTAAGAGTCAGGTTGAGCCCGAATTGGGCCGGATATAACAGCTCAATATCAGGAACCATCGCGTTAAGTGTATCATATAAATTCGAAAGATCAATGGCTGCCTGAATGGTAGCGACATCCTGTATGAGATGGAGCGTTCCTGTAACGTCAGCGGGCGACCAGCCGGTAATAGAACCTATGCCGTTATTACCGACATCGCCGATTACTGTTGTGGTACCGGCGGTATTGGTGAGCGCTCCATCACTTGAAAACAGTGTGAAGCAGGCAATAGAGCCAAGAGGCGGGCTTGGTGGGCCGGTAAGAACTGTGCTTCCGCAACCCTGAGGTGTAAAAGCCGTGATGCCGTCTATGGTGATGGCTCCGGAAGTAGCACAAAGCAGCCGTCCTTCTAGTGAGTCACCTGTAGCCATATTGATGGCAGAAGCATCAGTAATGATTGTTCCTCTCATGGTGGTGTTTGTTGCCATGTCCACAACGCCGTTAACCCTCCAGAATACATTACATGCCTGTGCTCCGTTGATCAATTTAACTTTTGCGCCTGCAGTGGTTGAGAAGGTTCCCTGTATCTTAATTACAAATTGTGCCGTGGGGACATTTTGTGCATCCAATATAAGATCTAAGTTCAGCGTCGCATTTCCCGGAACAGAATAAACGCCAGGCGTAAATACGACGGAGTTACCAAGTAAAAGGCCGGGAAAATAATCGTTTGTTGTGCCATTTATCTGAATAAGGGCACTTTGCAATGCCAATTCACAGGCAGTTGTTGCGGCATCCACACCAGGGCGCATCACGCCGTTTACATTACCAAATCCGAGAAAATCTCCGCTGGTAAAGTAACCAACATCGCCCGTAAGATGTGAATGTGAGCTGGCATTATCATGAACCGCCCCGCCAGAAGAATACAGCACAAAATTTGCGGCTGCACCTAAATTAATAGTTTGCCCGAAATTCACTTTTGGAAAAGCGAATAAAGCAATAACCATTATAATCAACAGTAATTTCTTTTTCATTTTAATTGAGTTTTAATTGCAATAATTTATAGAACATTTCGAACAACAAAGGTCTGGGATTCTATTCCTGAAAGTGTTACACAATTTCTTCAATAGTTTACACAATTCCTATATTGATAATGTATTACGATTATGTTTTTTATAAAAACCTCTATTCCGAAATAATTCAGAATAGAGGTCTTTGCTTTAAAAAGGTATTTACCTTAAGATTTATTATTGTGAAATCAGTTTGCCTGTATAAATCTTTTTATTGTTACTAGTTACGTTGTAGAAATAGATTCCCGAAGGAAGTATGTTTGCATCAAGAATGGTTGCCTGATTTCTCACGGTCATATTCACCTTCTCTTCACCTAAAACATTATATATTTTTAATTCGTAGGCGTTACTTGCGGAGGCATCGTTTATCATGATGGTAGTGTAGGTGCTAAATGGATTCGGATATATTGAAACTCCATCATTTGTATTGGCTTCTTCAAAAGGCGAAACGCCTACTGTTAAACAATTGGAAGGCAACAAGGTGGCAACAGCATTAATGGCTGTAGTTGTTAAAGCCCCTGCAGTTGTCAGAGCCCTGCCGTCAAGGGTAACACCTGTATTTAAAGCGCCTAATGCTCCATTGTTACAAATAATAGTTCCCCTGAAAACAGAATAATTGTTTATACTTACTGCACCTTCGATTTTCCAGTACACATTTTTTGACTGTGCTCCGTTAATAAGATTAACTTTTGAATAGGTACTTGTGGTGAGTGCCCCATCAATCTGTATTACAAATACGGCATCCGGATTTCCCAGAGCATTGAGGTAAACAGTGTCGGTAAGCATAGCGGCAGCTTTCATGCGGTAAGTATGAGGTGTGAGTACCAGGTTGTTTCCAAACTGTACCGGATATAATAATTCGATATCGTAGGGTAGTGTGTTTACATAATTGTATGCGGTTAATAAGTCGGCTGCACAAGCTGCTGTTGAACCATCAGGAATCGGATGCAATGTGCCTGTTATTAAAAGAGGATTAAAACCGGTGGCAGAACCTACATTTGTTCCAACATCACCTGTAATAGTTGAAACGCCCGTATTTGTAACCGCACCATCAGCTGAAAATATGGCATAACAAGCCGATGAACCAAGTTCAGGAGCTATTGGTCCTGTAAGTACCGGACTACCGCACCCAATTGGTGTGTATGCCATTACGCCATGAACGGTAACGGCTCCAGCGGTTGAAAGTGCTCTTCCTTCAAGCGTGTCCCCAATGTTCAGAATAATAGCAAAGTTGTTTGCTATTACAGTTCCTTTCATAGAGGTTCCTGTAGCCATATCGACCAATCCTTCTACTTTCCAGAAGACATTGCATGCCAATGCGCCGTTGATCAGTTTAACTTTTGAATTGGCGTTAGTTGAAAAAGCGCCATCTATCTTAAAAATAAATACAGCGCTGGAATTATTTTGCGCATCTAAAATAAGGTCTAAATTTAGTGTTGCTGCGCTGGGAATTGAGTAAACACCAGCGTTAAGAGTCACTCCGTTTCCAAGCAAATTACCCGGAAAGAATGTTGGTATAGCCGCATTCAGCTGGTTATAGGCAATCAGTAAATCTGCAGCACATGCAGCACTTGCGCCATCCTGATCGTGCATGACACCGTTCACATTACCAAAATTAGTACTGGAACCGTTATTCGTACCAACATTGCCTGTAAGCTGAGAAATACCTGTATTGCTCACGGCCCCGTTTGTAGAAAACAGCACGAAATCAGCGACGGTTCCCAGCGTGGGAGCCTGTGCAAAATTCAGCGCCGGTATTATAAGCAGCAATACCGCTGTTACCAGAGATAGTAGTCTTGTTTTCATTTTTTTATTTCTTTAATTGTGAATGAATTTTACCCGAAAGGAATCCTCCGGAACACAATAGTACAAAGGTCGATCGCAACGCTTCCTAAAGTGTTACATAATATTGGTGAAAAGTTACATGATTCCCATGTTTTGAAAATCGGTACGCATAATCACATACCATAAAAAAGTGATCCCAAGGAAATAAAAAACACCCCGGCTTTATTAAAAAGCCGGGGTGTTTAATAAAAATTATTATTTACATCTTATAAATTGATAGTTCCCATGTCTGTGATAACACCTGTTGTTACCGTAATGTTGGTACGGGTAACCGGCGATAAAGGCAGGGCAGGGGTGACGACAACCGTGTAGGTTCCGGCAGGAAGGCCAGGGATTTTAAATTTACCGGCAACGTTAACACTGGATGCATAAGTAACACCGGAAGTAGAAATTACGAAAGCTGAAGTACCAACCGGGGTGATATTGCCCGTTATTGCTCCGCTGGAAGCCGCTTCGATAGTTCTGATCACCGGTTTAAGCTTATAACTTCCATTACCTTCTTCCACGATAGATGAATATGCATCAAAATCAAGGAGCACGCTGAAAGGAACGTCAGCTTGCAATATTTGGTGTACCTGGATTTTTAATCCCGACTGGTCAGCACTGGGAGTACTTAAAGGAAAACTTTCACCAGCAACCACAACGGAGTTGTTTGGCCCGAGAATAAGCCTTATCTGTTGTACCTTGGTAGTCTCTAATGTACCTGTGGCAATAATTGTATCTATTCCGTTTGAAAAGTCAAGCAGGTTGTAAATACCTGCATTCACATTTATCAATACGGTCTCACCGCCATTTCCTGTTATTTCTACACCCTGAAGGTCAATATATACTGCATCGTATGGGCCTGGAGCATCGGTCATTCGCACGGTATAAGGGGTGGTGGGTGCTGTCGTGTCTTTGTCTTTTTTACAAGAGCTCATCATAAAGCCCAGAATTACGATGAATAGAATCAGACTTAATTTTTTCATTTCATTTTATATTTTATTGTGAATGAATTTTACCCGGAGGGATTCCTTCGGAACGCAATAGTACAAAGGTCGATACAATGGCGGCTATTTGTGTTACAAGATTTTAAATAAGAGTTATATGATTCACACAAAAACACCCCGTTCTTTTTAGTTAGCGAGGTGTTGAATTTGTATGCACGGGTTATAAAAATTATTTCTGTTGACCGCGGTGCAGGCCATTGTCGTGTTGCCCTGCATGGTTATTACGGTTATCGTGATTGATTTGCATGCCCTTCCTTGTTTCCATTCTGGGAGGCGCGACAAAGCAAGAGGTCATCAGGGTTAATGAAAATAATACAAAAATCAGCATAAAAAATTTCAATAATTTAGTTGCACTTTTTTTTACGGATGAGTCCATATTTTTGAGATTAACAGCCTTGAGAATTGTTGATGAGGTTTCCATGGTATTTAAAATTAGGTTGTGAATATTTAGTACTCACAAAGGTCCATCATCCTTGAGCAGAAAGCATTACACAATTACACATAAGAATTGCAACATTCACAGGTTTGCGAGGAATATGGATTTGGCTTAATCAATAAAAGGTGTTAAATAAAAATGCCAATGGATTCTAAAAATTTTGACGTCATTTTCAAGATGAAATCGGGACAATTCCAATATCGATTATAATAAGAGGTTCTTCTTAAAATAATTATTCGGTTGATCTGAGCAGGGACGGCTTATTCAACAGAATTAATAATTTTTTGCTGTACTTCCCGTACAATGCACAGGAATCCAAAAGCATTGAGGGCTGTCTGAAAAGCCCTTTCAAGGTAATCATTTTCAAGAAGATTAACTGCTTCTAAATTGAGGCTTGCCGCTTCTTTCAATTGAGTGGCGATTTCCCTGAGGTTTTCTATGGGGTTCTGTTTTTTTTCAGCAGGGCCGTCAGATTTCTCTTTTTTTATGATTGTGGACATTGTAATAATTTTAAGCCTCATGAAATTGTTTATTACTAACATGATTTGAACCCTGAATATTGTTACACCGAGTAAAATAAAAAAGCCTTGTCCATAAATTGATGGACAACGCTTTTTTACATCTTTCAAAATACTACTGCTTTACAATAGTATTACTTGCCAAGGTAACGCCACCGGTTCTAGTCAGGGCTCTTCCGTCAAGAGTGGCGCCTGTATTAAATGTGACCGACTGCATTGCCAGGACTGTTCCCTTAATTACAGAAGTAGTTCCGAAGGTTGCCGAACTTCCCACCATCCAGTAAATATTGGATGCCAAAGCTCCTCCGCTGAGGATGACCTGACGTCCGGAGGTGATGGTGAGTGTGGAAGCCATTTGTATGATAAAAACGGCGTTCGCATTCCCTTTTGCATCGAACGTTAGATCGCCGGATGATATCGCCAGTGAAGACGTTGATTTGTATAGCCCGGGAGTCAGTGTTAGCCCCCCGATATTTCCCGACAATGTTACAATATCTGTTGATGATCGCCCTGCGGCATCATTGTAGGCTGCCGTTAAATCAAGCTTGGCCTGATTCACTGCGGCATCATTGATGTGTAATGTTCCGTTCAGGATACCGGGAGGAAAGCCGCCAACTGAAGATCCGGGGCTTAAGCCCAGATCACCTGTGACTGTTGTTGCTCCCGTGCTGGTAATGGCCGAGCCGGCAAGAATGGCGAAGTTGTCCGCTCCGGCAAGCGATATTCCTGCTTGTACCGTAGTTTGAAGTGGTATTGTAATCGGATTGTCCGTATTAACATTGGTCTCCTCTTTTTTACAAGCGGAGGTTAGAACAACCGATGCTATGGCAAGGATTGCTAATAGTTTTTTTGTTTTCATTTTTTCAATTTTTATTTTTTTTCCTAATATAATTTTTTCGGGTCCACGGGAATGATTAAAACCTAAATATGGTTCCCGTTTAACACAAGGGCGTAAAATATCTTCCTGACACTTTATTTCAGGTCAAATTCAAAAACGTGTTCCTTTTAAGAGGATCTACGTTAATTCCGGCGCCAGCGAAAAAGATCGATGACGATCAGCACAACACCAATTACTATCAACGCGTGAATTACAGGTGTTGACAGGTGAAATGCAAAGAGCCCAAGCGCCCACAATATGATAAGTATTACTCCGATGATCAATAATATTCTGGCCATAATTTTAAGTTTTTAGTGTTTCTATTTTATACTATTTATTTTTTCCCTTTTCCGCCGCCGTTTCCTTTTCCACCGCCATTACCAGGGCTTTGTTTCATACCTTTATTGCCGTTTCCCTGGCTTTTAACATTGCCCGGCTTCGTCATCATCTTATTATTATTTGATTTCATTTTACCCGGCATGTTGGCTTTCATATTTCCCTTACCTGGTTTAACACCGATATTTTTTTGCGCACTACCATGGTAACCCTTAGGGAATTTCATTTTGTACATTTTATGAAACGTGTAAGGCGTGTTTCCGCGATAGTCGGTCATCACCACTTTATATCCGCCGTACAGGTCATATGCACTGTATTGGGCGGGAAGATAAGTCCTGCGAACCCATACACTCCCATTATTATAAACAAAAACCGATGATTGAATATCGTAATAAGCCTCTACATCAGGTAAATAATAGTACCGAACATTGGAATATCCGGCAGGCCCCCAGGGCGGAGGAGCAACCGTTACTGTAACCTGAGCCTTGACCGCACCTGCAGCCAGCAAAAACATTGCAACAATAATAAATTTTATGGATTTCATTTTTTAGATTTTTTAAATAATGGGTTTCCGAATCTGAATACAAAGTTCGGCTGATTGGCAGGCGAATGTGTTACACAATTAAGGCGAAGAGTTACATTATTCACACATTGTTATCCCCGTTTTTTTTGACATTAATAGAAAATGGATACCTATTTATTAAGGAAAAGCCTGATTATTTATAATAAAAAGCACCACGCTCTTTTTCAGGAAGTGTGGCGCTAAATATTTTTAGTAGTGGCTATAAAACATCTGATTGATTAAGGAGCCAAGATTCTTATTGATTCAATTAATTATAAAGCTCTTTCAAGTCAAGAGATAAGATGATCTCAGTCCTGCGATTACTCGGACGTCCTTCAACAGTTTCATTCGTTTTTACCGGGTGGAACTCGTCTCTGCCGGATGCCGTGATACGATTCGGATCAAAACAATAGTCTTTTGTCAAAATAAGCAGAATAGATGTGGCTCTTGCAGTGCAGAAGTCCCAATTATCTTTAATAATTGAGTTTTGATAGGGCCGTTATTAGATTTTATTCCTATTTTGTTTAAGAAATTTAGCAGGAGGCGATCTAAATCATTGAATTAAGAATCACAATGCCCGATTCCTTATTGGAGCTTAACTTTTATGATGCCTGTAGCAATGATTAACTAAATCAATTTTCAACCAGCTTTAGTATTTTTTCAATAAGGACTTCTTTTTTAAATGGCTTTTGAATAAAATCATCACATCCGGCATTCATGGCTTTTTGCCTGTCGTCTTCAAACGCATATGCAGTATATGCAATAATTGGGATTTTGGGAAATTTCTTCTTAATAATTTCCGTTGCCTCATATCCGGACATAACAGGCATTTTTAAATCCATCAGTATTAAATCAAAATCATTAATGTTAATAAATGCCTCAACAGCCTCTTTTCCGTTATGTGCGCGGGTTAAACTGTGTTTTGAATTGACAAATAAATAATGTAAAAACATATAATTTGCATCATCATCTTCTGCGACCAATATTTTTATTGGTCTGTCAATCTTTTCAATTTTTTTTATAGTGGATAGAGATGGCCCCTGTTTTTTATTTATGTTATTATATGGAATCGTAAAATTAAATGTTGTCCCGATCCCGGGTTTAGATTCAAGCCAAATTTCTCCTCCAAGAAAATCTACCAATCCTTTGCAAATAGCAAGGCCCAAACCAGCACCTTCATAATTGCTTGTTACCGAGGTATCTGCCTGCATGAATCGGTCAAAAATCTTGTGTTGATTTTCTTTTATAATTCCGATTCCTGTATCTTTTACAAAAAATTCTATGAATTCATTTTTAATGTTATAACCGAATTTAATACTCCCTTTCTTTGTGAATTTTACGGCATTATTTATCAGGTTAACTAAAATCTGGTGTATTTTTTCTTTGTCTGATATGACAATACTGTCGCCATCGTTTAAAAAATTCTCACATGTAATCTCAATATTTTTTTCTTTTCTGTATAATGAGAAGAAATTGAGGATATCCGACATAAATGCGTTGAGTTCAAATGAGGTATTGTTCATTAATATCTGACCTGTTTCGATTTTTGCAATGTCCAGAATATTATTTACCAGTTCAATTAACCTGAAACTACTATGTTCAACTAATTTGGCGATTTCGAGCTTGCTGTCTTCGGGAAGGTCCTCGCTTGTAAGAAGCTGGGAAAATCCAACAATACCATTCAAAGGAGTACGTATTTCGTGCGACATGTTTTGCAAAAACGCTGTCTTCAGCTTATCCGATTCTTCTGCTTTATGCAATGCTTCTTTTAATTCAATGTTTGCCCTTTCAATTTTATCATTTTTTTCATTGATTTCTTTTTCCTGGAGTTTACGAATGGTAATATCCGATGCCACACAAACAATACCCTGCATTTCATTCATTGAGTTTTTCATTACCGAGGCCGAAAAAACAACCGCCACATGTGAACCGTCTTTTCTGATGTATTCATTTTCTGTGTTTAACACATAATCATTAATTTTCAAATCATTGATAAAATCTTTTGTAGAATAAATTATCTTGTCTGACAAAATCAGCGATATTGGTTTGCCAATTAACTCATGTTCTTCGTACCCCAATAAGTGTGTTGTGGCATTGTTTATTTTTTGAATAATTCCTTCAGGGTTTAGAACGATTAGCATTTCAATCATTGATCTCAGGATATTATCGACATATTCTTTAGATGAAACCAAATCAATTCTTGCCTTGTCCATACTTTTTAACATATGGAGCAATGCGCTCCTCGAATTGTCAAGCTTAGATGTTCTTTCTTTTACCTTTAGTTCAAGGTTAATTTTTTCCTGTTCAAGGCATACCGCTTTTTCGTTTAATTCTTCAAGCAGTTTTTCATTTGTCAGGATGTTTTCGATAAATAAACTAATATGGTTGGTAAAAGCCTTCATGGCTTTTATTTTGATTTGTATGGGCTTATCATTGTATATGTAACTGATAAGTCCATGGATGTTATTAGCAATGATAATCGGAAATGTAGTAATATTCGCAGTGACATTTGACTTTCTCAATTCTTTGATTACTTTCCGCGGAAAAATATTTTCAACAGATGAAAGGAACTTGCCGGTTATAGGAGCTTTTTTTTCAATAATTGTTTTTACATAATGATTGGTATTAATTGAAAATTTTTGTCCAATCGGATTTAACTTGAGAATAATATCAAAAGCGGCCTTGTTGGCAGTTTGTTTTTTTTTAGGAGGAAACCCCTCTGAGAGAATTGTCTCAAACTCGTTTGCCGATTCATTGTATAAAGATAAGAATGCTTGTTCTGCACCAGTAAAACCACAGGCATTCCGAAAAATTTTGTTTAATTGCTTTAATTTTGTGTCCATTTTTTTAAACCGCTAAATTCATCCTTCTGTTCCGTTTGAGATCTTTGTTTTTAATTTCTCAAGTTCTGATTCGAGTTTATTTAAAATTATTTCACGTCCTACAGATAACTCCTGAAATTCCTCAAGCTCCTTAATTCTGTCCTTTAAATTTACTTTACTGGTGATATCTTCATGCATGATAATTATGTTTTCCAATTCGTTCCTTGTATTGTAAATGGGGAAGTGAATGGTTTTTAAACATCTAAGATTATCAGGGTATTCAGGGCTAAGTTCGTGCGGATTGTACCATTTTTCGGGTATTTCAACAATTTCGCCATCCTTGATTTTATGAATTTCATTTGACAGGCTCAGCCGGTTTAATAAAGGGTCTTCAAATAAACACCAATCTTTACCGGGAGATTTTTTAAAAATATCAATAAATGCTTTATTGAACATTTTCGTATAACCGTTTCCATCACATACCTGGATGCTGTATGGATTGTACTCAATTATATTGTCAAGCACTTCGGTTTTTTCTTTAAATTTTTTTTCGATTTCATATAACTCGTTTACATCCTGAGTGTTTCCGCTGATTTCTAAAATCTCGCCATCATTATTTTTTTTATATGGAGTTATCACTGTTGAATGATACCTATTTTTATAAAGAAACCCCCTGTATTTAACGGTTTTACCATTAAAAGCTTTTTCAAAATATGGTTTTAATTCAGAAAATAATTTATCTCCGAAAATATTTTTTACTAATTTATCTTTAACATTCCTCGTTGTTATTTTATTTTTTTCCGGAATTTTTCCCTCACTATAAAGAAAAATGTATTCACCTGCTGTATTTCGTCCTATCCTGAATATATGTATTTCCAATGACTCGGTGATTTTTATTAGATCTTTGACTCCCTGCTGTTTTTCACGGATAAGCTTTTTTAATTCTTTTATTTTTTGAATAGATTGAGCATATGTTTCCTGTGTGTTCATTTCTTTTCTAAATTTAGGCTACAATATTATGAATTTAATTGATTTATAGCAGTATTAAGGCAAATCATAAGTTTAAAAAGGATTTAATTTTTTTGTGTTTGTGAGTTCTTCAATTTTTTCTTCAATTTGTTTCATTCGAAGTTCTCTGTTAACCGTTATATCATGAAACTCCTCAAGTTCTTCAATTCTTCTTTTGAGATCTTCTTCAATATGAATTTTGTTCGTAATATCTTCAAACATCAAGACGATATTTTCAAGTTTGTTTCCGGAAATGAACACGGGAAAAATGACCGTTGAAATGCATATAAGGTTGTCTGGCACATTCGGATCGATCAAGTGGGCATTGTACCACATGGGGGGTGTTGTAATCATTTTCCCTTTTGTGATCAAATGCATTTTATCGTTAAATTCAGATTTTTTTATCAATTGATCATTAAAAAGTGTCCATTGCGGTGGTGGTGGGAAGATAAACAAGTCAAGAAAAGCTTTATTGCATTTCAGATGATGTCCATCTGAGTCACAAATTTGTATGCCATATGGATTTAGTTCAATGATATTATTCAAAACTTCAGTTTTTTCATTGAACTTTTCTTCGGTATAATACTGTTCAGTGATATCCTGTGTATTTCCAATAATTTCAGTAATGATACCGTCTTTATTTTTTTTAAAAGGTGATAGTACGGTTGAATAATACCTGTCCTTTAAAACGAAGCCCCTGTAATTAACAATTTCACCCTGAAAAGCCCGGTCATAAAAAGGTTTCAATAAATTATGCAATTCATCGCCAACCATATGGCGCATTTTATTTCCTTTGATCTGTATTGTCCTTAATCCATTTATTTCAGCAATTTTACCCTCATTATACATGATGATATAGTCATTATCTTCGTCTTTCTGGATTCTGTATATCTGGTCATCTAATGACTCAATAAGGGATGAAATTTCGTTTTCTTTTTCAAGAACTTCTTTTAAATTCTTCTCCAGTAATTGAATTTTCTTTTGGGCCTCATTAATTTTATGTTGCAATTCCATATTTTTTTTGATTTAAATGTTTAATCAGCGGGTTTTAATAAATGTACCGAAGAATAAATATGAATCTGTGATTTAACGTAAAATACATTTGTACTCGGGATTACAGTGCAAAAATACGGTGTCAAATAAAATAATAAAACGGGCAAATGACTTGTTTTTCGATGCAAAAAGAGCCTGTAAACCATAGGTCTTTTTACCTGTTTTTACTTAATTGCAGTAATAAAACTCCAAAACTGAAACGAAACATTAACGCAGGATTTGGTTCCGGTTTATAGTTTTACCATATTCGGCAGACCTAATTTTTACGGCGACTACCGCCTGAAATGCTGTACAGATAAGCCAGAACCTCTCCCAAAACTTCGGTTTTGTTCATGAACTGCAGGTTTCTTTCAAGATCCACCATTTTACCATCCGGACTGTTTAATTCATTGAACATTCTTAACAGCAAATCCAGCCAGGTTTGAATTTGTTTTTCTCTTAAATCAACCCACCCGAGTTTTGCCCAATAATTAATTTTATCTTCATCAATGAATTCAAAAGACTGGTTTTTGGGATAGTTAATTTTATCGCCAATGATCAGCATATTGTCTTCCTGCAAAACCGGAAGGCCGAGAGATAAAATCTGGTTAATTATTTCCGTTTTCTGTGAAACAATTTCTTTGATTTTCACAAGGATATCCGCCGTCGAAAAAGAAACAATATTATTCAAATTAAAATTTCCGGCTTCAAGAATAAAATAAAGCTCATACAAATGTTTCGTAACGGTAGGCCCCAGATTGTTGGTTGCGATACTTGGGATGCATTTTTCGTCTTGAATACATTTTACCTTATTCAGGATATTGTTTCTCTGAACCGCACCGGTATATGTACTTTTTAAAGACGCCATATCCATTGCCGAAATCATGTCGTATTTAGAAGTTCCATACATACAGTCTATTACCGCGTTAGCCACTTCTTCCCGGGTTATCGCCTCCATTTGGCCCTGTGCGGTAATTGCTGTCATTTCAGCAAGGCTATAGGCTGCGTTCTCGCCGGATTCAACAAAAGGTATTTCCATGTATTCATCCGTTTTGTCATTATGATTCAGGGAATTTTTTAAAACGGCTGGCAACTCACTGATATTAATTTTTTGAATTTTTTTATTTAGCACACAGTATCTGCCGTTAGAAATGAATTTTCCAAAACCAACCTCCTGCCATCCAATTAATGTTGCTGGTATAACAACCCTTACATTAATACCCGGAGTGTTTGCCAGGGTCCAGAGAAGCTGATTAAATACTCCGGCGGCGGCAACCTTGCCCAGGATCGCGTTTGACATACCTGCCTCCTTCAAATCACCATGAGTATATTTGATGTTCATTCCCATGCCACCGGAGCCGGTTGTAGATACTTTAACATAAACCACATGGTTGTTTTCGGCTAAATATTTGTGTAGCACCTGGACGAAACGTGTCAATATAGGAATCGTTGCTGATAACAACATGTTTTCAAACAACTCGTTACCTGCTGGTTCTTTTTTCAAAAAGTATTGTGCTAAAAAATACGGGTCGTTGGCACAACCCACCACGGTAGCAATATTTATACTATCAATAATATAATCGGGCTTGTACTTGCTGAGCAAATTGAATAAACTGGATTTACCGGCAATTTTTTCAGAAAAAGGGTCATAGATATATTCAAGCACCTCTTTTTTTACATTATCACTTATTTCCGGTGAAATTTTACCTGAAATTTCCGGAGTGAATAAAACATTTCCAAAAGATGTGTCAATGGTAACATTTTTGTTATTTCCCAGTTTGAATACATTATCTCTGGCTTGCATGGCCTCTTTTTCGGTTAATGTATGCAAAATGATTTTTGATGGTTGAATTCTTGCGAGGAGGGCAGCGCATGCTTCTCCAACGTTTCCTGCACCGAGTATTAATATAGTTTTACCTTTCATAAATAATATTTTTTTTTATAATTACCAAGTTTCGTTGTAATGAAATAGTTTAAGGCTCTGAATCATATGTTTAAAAACGTTTTTATTTCTTTTGTATGATTATCGGCGTTATCGTATATTTCCAGATAATCGGAAATAATATTTTTAACAGGAACACCATGTTCATTTAATTTCTCTGAAATCTCCTGAATTTTATGTTCCATACAAGGGCAATTTTTAAAAGAAAAATTAATAACAGCATCTACCCTGTATTCTTTAATTTTATCCAAAATCCGGTTAATGTCGAATCCATTGGAGCAAGAACATTCCGATCTGTCTAATGTTTCAAGCATATACCTGACAGGTTCTTCAAATGAGTCATTATTATTTTCGAAGATTGACAGCAATTCGTTAATATCATAGGTTACATTCGAAATTCCCATACACATTTCTTCCGCAACAATTACGGCATCTGTGTTTTCAATAATGCGAAATATCTCGGCAAAAGGCGTCATGGTCCGGGGTGAAATAAGCATAACCCTTTTTTTTCTTAAACTTTTATTGAAGCCAATGTCGTTTTTTATATTATCCTCCAGTTCGGTTTTAAGAAAATTCAGGGAGGACAACAATTCATTGGGTTCCGAGACAAGAAAAAGTTGTTGTATCCATAAACTGTTTCTGCCGTTGATTGGAGGGTTCGCTGATTTACGGAGTTGCAGAATTTGCTTATAGGTACTTCTTATTTCGCTGAACAATTTTGCATAGGCTATAAAATTTTCCTTATTGAATCCTTTGCCTTCAGAAATCAAATTAACCCATTCAACAAAACCTTTAGAATTAACTTCGATGTTCCCGTTATTTTCTTTTGATTCCAGTAAGAACAATTTTAAATCATTACAGGTTTCGTTGAAAATATCCGTTGTTTTTTTAATACTACAACACAATTCATTTCCGATAGCGTAGTCTGCAACATTAAAAAAGACACACATCCCGGTATTATTGAGCCCAATCATGGAGCGTGTTAACGGGCACATACCTTTGGTATAAGAATCGGCATACATTTCTAGTTCACCGGCTGCCATACACACATTGGTGGGAACATGATTATCAATGGCATAAATAATTTCGGGAGGTATGGAATGACAGAGCAGGTTGACAATATGATTACCCGCGCGACGGAACATATACAGATTTTTCATCCGTTCCCCTTTCAGGTCATTCATCATAGAATCAAATTTTTTCATGGCAAGCGGACGGTTCATTTCGTCTTTCATTTCGTTATAAAACCTGAACAGCTTATTTTTTAAAACAGTGTTCAGCTCAATCTGAATATTTCTCGGAAGAAATTTTTGGCTGTTTTTATTTATCGCAACCTCAGAAATGATGTTTGGTTTTTCAAAATTTTCCATACTTCATAATTTATTAATTATTAAAAATTTTTATGTATATCGTACGTATAAATATTATAATGCGACATATGTTTGTTGATTGAATTATGGACTAAGATACAAAATAAATAGATGCAATGCAATAAATTTATTTTCCTATCGCAAACGGTTTCCTACCGGAGGTATTTCAGTTGTATCGATAAAGACATCGATAACGGCGGGTTTGTTGGAAGATATGGCTTCTGATAAAATTTGGGGTAATTCCCCGGGCTTTTCAACGGTATAGCCTTTTATATTGAATGCTTCTGCTACTTTTGAGAAATATATTTTATTGAATTCAACACCGATGGTTCTGTTATAAATCATTTTTGAAGAAACCGCAGGCATACTATACCTTGAATCATTTAGTATGATCCAAATGACAGGTAAATTATATTGTTCTGCCGTAACAATCTCATTTCCGTTCATCATAAAAGAACCGTCACCACAAATGCAAATTACTGTTTTCTTTGGTTGGGCTATTTTAACACCCATTGAAGAGCATATGGAAGCACCCATGGACCCGAGGCTTAATGTGGGATAAAAATTGCCTCCCGGATATACGGGTAAATAATGCATTGCCCAAGCCCAATGCGAGCCTGAGTCTGCAAGAAAAATTGTGTCATCGGGAGTATTATCCCTGATTTCTTTCATCAACCGCTGAGGTTTGATTGGGATACTTTCATCATTCATTTTTTCAACATCAAGGAATGCAAATGAAAAATCATTTTTAACTATAATTTTCGTTCCTCCTGAAAATCCTATAGTTTCTGCAAGTTCTTGTTCGGGCCGGATGATGATGCTGTTATCTTTAAAGTTTTCTGTATTAATACAGATTTCTTTATTTCTGATTTTTATTTCAATATTATTGTTAGGTTTTTCGAATAGTAACTCAATATTGGGGTTGTGGTTGTTGAAATATTTTGGAATAATATTATTTAGCCTGGCAATTAATAGCTTTAATTGAGTCATAATGATTTTTGCATCACCCACCAAACCAAGCTGAACAGGATAATTTTTACCAATTTCTCTATTATCAATATCAACCTGAATAATCTTTTTATTATTTAAAAATCCCTTATTCCAGTTTAATGTAGTGAATTCATTAAATGTAGTACCGACGGCAATTAATAAATCTGATCTTTCAAAAATATATTCAATGGCGGAAGAGTGTCCGCATGACCCCATTATTCCAATGTAAAGCGGATGTTTTGAATGAATGGCGCCCTTACCCTGCAACGTTGTGGCAATCGGAATATTCAGCTTTTCTGCAATTTCAATAATTTCTTTATTGGCACCCGAAAGGTTTGCTCCCCATCCAACCAGAAATACCGGGCATTTTGCTTCTCGGATAAGGGTCACTGCTGTGTCCAAAGCGGCGCTCCGGAAATTAAGATCAAATGTAATTGTTTGGCTTATTTTTTCATGTTTTTCATATTCTGTTTGTGCAAACTGTATATCAAAAGGAATGTTTATATGAACAGGTCCTTTTCTTCCTGAAATTGCACTTTTTATCGCATATCTTATTATTTCAGCTGCATTGACGGGGTTAACCAGCATGATACTTTCTTTAGTAATCGGCTTAAAGAAATCCACAGTATTAATTGTTTGCCCGTATCCCGTAGATTCCTGAAAGCCACCTTTACCGAATTCAGTAGTTGAAATTTGTCCTGTAAAAACAAGCATGGGTATAGAATTCATATAGGCAGTGGCCACCCCGGTAGCTAAATTTGTGGAGCCACCGCCTGTTGTTCCGCAACAAACGCCTATCTCCCCCGAGCCCTGTGCATACCCATATGCCATCAATGCCGCTCCGCTTTCATGCCTGGCTGATATATAGCTGATTTCATCATAATCAAGTATGGCATCAATTAACGGAGATATTGCTTTGCCGGTTATACCAAAGACAAATCTAATATCCTCCTGGACTAAATGTTCGATAATTATATGTGCAACTCTTTTCTTCACTAACCATCCCAACTCTTGAAGTTTAATTACTCACAATCATAATGGTTTTCTGGAATTTTTTCAAAATTAACATTAGTTTTTCTATATCCATTATTTCTACGGATTTTTTCAGCGATTCTCCTATTTCGGTAGCGGCTGGGAATGAATTCTGTTTACCGAATTCAAAAAGTTTATTTCCTAAAAGTTCAATTTCATCAATAGATTGGTTTTCAAAAATATTATTTAATGAAGGCTTGAGACAAGTATTTAGTTCCCTTTTTAGTTTTTTCAGTAAATCCGGTTTTTTTAAATCAGACAGGGCTTTATCTAAATCTAAAACGTCCATTTTTTGAGTTGAAATTTCCACTTTATTTTTCAGATATTTATTAATCATCCTAATGAGTTGATTGATATCAATGGGCTTTAAAATCTGATCCTGAAACAACCCCTTTAGTTCCTCGCTTTTATTTATATTAACTGGAGTGGCAGAAATAATAATTACCGGGACAGACTTCAGACTTCTGTTTTTTTTCAGGATTCTTGTTGTTTTAAGCCCGCTCATTTCGGGCATACGCCAGTCCATCAGTATTAAATCAGGTGCATGTTTATTTGCAATACAAATGGCTTCGGGGCCGCTGGAAGCTTCAATAATATTAAGATTGTATTTATCCAAGGTATCAATCAGTAATTTTCTGTTTGAAGTAACATCATCTACAATTAATATTTCTGCTTTTTCAAACATGATGGATGTTTGGATAGAATCATCTTTGAAACGTGAACTTGATTTTTTTAGAGGGATTTCTATATTCCTGAAATGAATATTAAATTCAGACCCACAGCCCGGCTTGCTTTTTAGCGAAATTTCACCGCCCATTATTTCGGTTAATCTTTTTGTAATTGTTAACCCGATACCGGTGCCACCGTAGATTTTCGTGCTTTGTTTGTCCTGCTGTATAAATGCTTCAAATACCTTTTTGTGTTGGTTTGCCGGTATCCCGATGCCCGTGTCGCTAACGTTAAGAAATAGTTCAATATATTGGTTGCTTTTTGGTTTGAACGTTACTGAGAGTGTTACATTTCCTTTTTTTGTAAATTTTATTGCATTGTCAATTAAGTTGTTTATTATCTGTCGCAAACGGATCTCATCAGTTATAATATTTTCCGGAATGTTATTATCAATTTCAATGTGAAGGGCCAATCCTTTATCATTGGCCTTGAACCGAAACATCTTTTCAATTTCATATATAAAACTCCTTAGATTAAAGGTGTTTTCCTCGATGGTCATTTTACCGGCTTCTATTTTAGACAAATCCAATAAATCATTAATGATTAACAATAGATTATGCCCGCTGCTTTTAATGGCATCAATTTGAGAAAGATGTTTATCATTATTAATAGAGTTGGAAAGTAATTCCGAAAAACCGATAATTGCGTTAAGAGGTGTGCGTATTTCATGGGATATATTTGCAAGAAATACGCTTTTAGCCAAGTTTGCTGTTTCAGCCGTTTCTTTTGCTTTAATAAGTTTTATTTCGGATTGTTTTAATTTTTCGGTCCTTTCTTCCACCATTTCCTCAAGATTTTCACGATATTTCTGCAGTTCCAGTTCCGATCTTTTCTTATAGGTAATATCCCGGGTTATGGCCTGATATCCAATAAATCTCTGTTTTTCAAAATATGGAGCTGTAGTAATTTCAAAACAAAACAGATTATTATTTTTCCCTTTAAAAAATATTTCTATCGGCTTTTTTAATAATTTGCTTTTTTCATAAATTTCAGAAACGGAAAGTTTTTTTTCGCCATTATTGTTCTCGGGATATAAATCACTGATTTTTTTTAAATATAATTCAGATTCATCATAATTCAAGGTTTCGCACATATTTTTATTTACCGAAAGAAAATGGCCGTTGACATCGGCAATAAAAAATCCTTCAGGAATTTGTGTAACAATGGTGCGGTATTTTAACTCGCTTTCGGAAAGTGCCTGATCGGTATAATAACGTTCCAGAGAAAACCCAATAAAATTTGCAATACCCTCCATTCTTTGGACCAAATTTGCAGAAAGTTTTCCACTAGATTTGTCATTAACCTGCATGAGCCCTATAATTTTATTTTCAGAACGCAGAGGGATTAGTGCCATGGATTCATATCCTTCGGAAACGCAACTCCCACGAAAATTTGGTGGCAATTCATTTTTCGGTATTGATGCAATAAGTTTGGATAAATTATTAGTCCAAAAACTTCCATAAAGGGTATAATAATTTTTCTTCGGAAAAGTATTTTCCCTGATAATTGATCCACAAAGGCACTCCAATTTTTCGGGATCCGTACTATTATCAATTTTATAGCAAAGAGATTTTTCTTTAACAACAAATTGCGCGGGGAATCCGCTTGTTAAAAAATAGGGATAATCATTGTAGTTATTTAATCGAATTCCGACAGCCTCAATTTTCAATCTTCTTTTTATGATTTGCAATATATTATTAATATTGCCTATGATATCTTTATTTTGGTTAATTACAGAAAGGACTTCCATTGTCATAAAATTCAAATTCTCGTCCTGTTTTTGTTCAGAGATATCCTCAAAAGTTGTATAAACGGCATACGGTTCTTTTTCAGGTGTATTAAAAAGAGGTACTGCATTAATATTTATCCATGTATAACTATTCTTGACGAGGTTAAAAACGCCCATAATTACATTGCAAATATTTACCCCTTTAGAAAGCGCCAGCATTGACGGACGTTCTTCTTCGGGAAAGGCGCTTCCGTCTTCACGTATCGGGTTCCAACTGTTTTTATCAGACGGCGCACCGATTATTTGATCTAATGGCAGGCCGAGTATTTTTTCAGCAGCGTTGTTCGCTGATATTATCTTCCCGCTTTTATCCTGAATAACAACCCCGTTAACAGATGTTTCAAATAGCAGCCGGTATTTCTCCTCACTCTTTCTCAACCGTTCGTCCATCCGCTTACGATGGATATTAAGTGCTGCCTGGCCAATAATGATTTCAACTGAATGTTTATCTTCTTCAGAAATATCGTCGTCTTTTGTTCCTAGTATAAACCTCCCGTACTTTATGTCGTTCCATACTATGCCAAGGGTGTATAATTTCTGAATTTTTATTATTTCTTTTAATGACAAAGAAATTTCCTCAGGGATTTTATGGTTGAACAATTGTTGAAATTCAATTTCTTCAATTTTACCATTCATAAATTTAGGATCATCCTTCGTGTTCAATCCGCATAAATCAACATTTAAATTTTTGAAGTCAAAACCAAATAGAGCATTTGTTTTTTCAAAAAAGCCATCTAATCCGATGCTCCGGACAATAGCTGCAGAGTTTTTTTCTGAAATTTCCAGAACAAAAATAGGGTTATTGGGAAATAATTTGGAGGTTTTTTCACAAAGAATATCATAGATATTTTCTATATCATTCGCTGCATTTATTTCCATGATACTCTCTGAAAGAATACTTAACCTATTTATGTTTTCGAATTGTCTGTTTGTAGTATTCTGACGTTCAACAGAGAATTTGATAATCTGTGATAACGATTTAAAATCAAATTTTCCTTTTACAATATAATCTTGTGCTCCGTTTGCAATGGCTTCGAGGCCTAACGCATGATTGTCAAGCCCGGTAAAAACAATAACCGGAATTTCCTGTGCATTGAAACAAACTTGTTTTAGGGTGCTCATACCACTGCTGTCGGGGAGCCCTAAATCAATAAAGATAATGTCTAATTTTTTGTCGTTAATTATCCCTATTCCATCAGCCAGGTTTTCGGCAACAAAAAGCGATTTTTCGATATCCGGAATAGTATCCAAATGTCTTTTGAATAAAATTCTTGAAAGCAAATCATCTTCGATCAACAGAATGTTCATAAAACATACATTTTAAAATTATAATTCGAAGCAGGTATTTATTGTCGGTGCGATGCTATATCAAATCAACTTTTCCTCAACTCATTCAGCTCATCGTACTTTTCAAAAAACACAGATCAAGCCCGAAGATATTTAAATTATTCTGTTCATTAAGAAATAATACTATTTTTTAATAATAATTAATCAATAGTCTGTCTGACCGACCAATGACACTAATGGTATTTACATCTTTAAACGCCGGTCCAAAGATGTTACCGTGTTTAAAATCCGGGATGTTGAAAATAGTGTGCCGGCCGAATAGCATTCGCCGCGGTAACACATATAACCGGGTGATAATGTCTGAAATGTCTATCATTATTGTGGTTTTAATGGGTAAGTATTTTATTCACGAACCATAAATTTCGTTTCAATTCTTTTTATCAGGTTTTTTTGTACCTATCGTGAAAATAAATTTACTCCCCTTACCTTCTTCGCTTTGACAATTAATTTCTCCATTATGGTTATTGACAAATTCTTTGGTGATAAGGAGCCCCAAACCGGTTCCCGGTTCTTCCCTGGTTCCCGGCAATGAACAGATATTTGCACCTGAATTAAATAATTTTGCTTTAACCTCATTTGACATGCCAATACCGGTATCTGTTACCGTAATACTGATTTTATCTTTCAATTTTTTTGAACTTATTGTTACCTCACCGTTTTCGTGGGTATATTTGATTGCATTGGACAAGAGATTCCGAATTATTGTTTCTAGCTGGTAGATGTCGGCATATATATTTAAGTTCTTACTGATGTTGTTCTGAACATGAATTTTTTTAATTTTTGCGTGAACGCCATTAACGTTTATACATTTCTCAACCAGGTTAAATAAATTGACATAGACTGCAGAAAAAACAATTTTATCTGCCTGCGATTTCGACCATAAGAGTAAATTTTCCAGCAAGTTATTCAATTGAATGGTTGCATCGAACATGATTTTAAGTGTCTCCTTGATATCCGCGGTCTCATATTTGTCAAAGTTTTTAGTTAACAGCCTGAAGTTTGTAATTAATCCTGCTAAGGGATTTTTTAAATCATGCGCGATGATAGAAATAAATTTTACTTTGGTTGCATTGGATTTTTTAAGATCCTGTGCATAATTAATTACCTGTTCGTTTTTTTGTTTAATGGTTAATTGGGTATTGATTCGTGCAAGCAGCTCTTCGGGTTTAAACGGTTTGGTAATATAATCATGTGCTCCGGCAGAAAAACCTTTGACAATTTCATCAGATTCGTTATAGGCGGTAAGAAAAATAACCGGAAGGTCTTTATGTTTTTCGTCTTTTCTGATTTCGATGCAGGTTTCAATTCCATCCATCTCCGGCATATTTATATCAAGGAGTAAAATATCATAATCCTTTGTTTTGTTTAGTATGTCAATGGCCTGCCTGCCGCTGGTTGCAAAACCTATTGAATAATCTGCATTTTGTAAGATATTCCCGATATATTGGATGTTTTTCGGATTGTCATCGACGATTAATATTTTAAATTTTTTCATGCTACAGTTTTTGGGATATTAAATTTTTTCGCATAGTCTAAATTAATTTATTTTAATAAATGTACTTTTTTTTTAACACTTGGCATTATAGTAATTATAGTATAAAATGTTGAATTTTTTCTTTCAGGTGGTGTTTTCGTTATGTTTTTTGTAACGCAATATTCCCTTTTTGACGGTGCCGCGTATCTTTTTTAAGCATTGTTGTTAGAATTTCATCTTTTACCGAGGCGATAGTAATTCTTGAATTTCTGTTTTCTGAGTATTTTGATCCGAATCTATTGGCTCTTTTATTTTATGGATATCTTTTGTTCATGATGAATTTTTTATTTCTGCTGTTTTTTCAGGAATCTAATATCCTGCGTTGTGTTTAAGGAAATCTGTTGTCCTTTGAATTTGGCTTGCAGGTCGTTTTAGAAAGAACAAAAGGCACAATACTATACTTGTGGTAATAAGCAGCATAGCAATATTTTTAACGATAGTTTCAATGATTTTTTATCTGACATTTCCATATTTGTGGTCCTTGAATTTTCTATTACCTGTTTCATTAATTGCCAATGTTCCTGTGTGAATTCCGGTTTATAATTTTCAAGTTTTTCGCGGAACAAATCGTCTGTTTTTTTGTTTTTATCCATTTATATCGACTCTATAATTTTAGTATTCGGGGTATTAATTTCCTTCAGGCACTTGATAAATAAATTTAGAGCTACAGCCTCAACGAACAATATAAACAATATTTTTTTGACCTGACAAATTTTCGGGGCGCGTATTTTTTCCGTTCGTATTATCATTATAAATCGCCTTGACAATATGTATACCGCTAACGGGCAAAGATATTTTTATGCTGGGTTGTCCATCTACCTGTTTATTGATGAGTTGTTGGCCATTTGAATTATAGATTTGTAAGGACTTTGTGCCAGGGGGAACAAGCACTGTAAAGTTACCATCGGATGGATTAGGGTAGATACGTAAAACATTATTATCAAAAAAACATCCGGGAGCCAGTATTTCTGAACATTCGGTTACTCCGTTATAATCAGTATTACAAAGCCTGTAGTATGAATAATTTCCCGGATTATAATCTGTGAAATAATAGGTTCTTAAATTATTACTGTTGCCGGATCCTTCAACGATACCAATATCAATAAAATCGACAGCATTTGAACTTTTTTGCAGGGAAAAATAATCATTATTGGTTTCTGAAGCGGTCACCCAATAAAAATCATTTTTATTATCCTCATTACAAATGGATCCAAAGTATAGTAAATTTATGGGAAGCGTAACGGAATTTAAAGTAACATAAGCTATAGCGGGACACAACATTAAAGAGGAGTCCGTTACCTCGAAAGAATATATGCCTGCTTTATCTACCGTGCAAAAATTATTTGTACTGATAATATTTCCGTAAAAATCTTTCCATAAAATGTTGTATGGTCCAACTCCCCCGCCATAAAATCCATATAAGTCAACGCTGTCTGCGCCTTCTATAATGCTTCCCTCATTGGGGGTGGCATTTGCATAAATATCATCACAGAAAAACATTCGGGTTGTATCGCATGTAGAAATAGCCCCATAGCATTCCGGCGATGCTACGGCTCCGCATACCTGATAATCCACAAAGGGAGGGTGGTCAGCCTGCGGATGGACATTAACCGTGTCACATCCGCTTATGCAATCCAAATATGAATTGTATAATCCATTCACAGAAGTAATATCATTCCAGACCAAAGTGGATTCAATAAATCCATGTACGATAAGCGTTGATGGGCAATTTTTTGAAGCCAGCCCGCTTGCCGGGGCCACCGGAGATGAAATAGCCCTAATACCATATGTGTTGGCATTGTTACCTGGTTTACAAAAAGTAAGTGTGTATGGCCCGGGGCCGTTAAGACAGATATTCGAACCAACCGGTGTCGGAGTCCCGCAATTAATCTGGTAATACATGGACCCTGAAGGAATGGCCCCGGAGGCAATATAAAAATTTATTGCAATGCTGTTCGTGTCGAGCTTAATTTTGAATTCAATACAACGGTCTCCCGATGATCCACAGCATGCTCCATTGCGGATTATAGTTGGGGAAATGTAATTTCCGTTCGGCAGCCCAATTAAATTTACTTCATAATATGGCACGTTTGCATCACAACTGCCACTTTGTGAAAAACATTGTTTTGATACTATCATAACAATACCAATCAAAAGATATATTAACCAGGTTATAGCTATTTGTAACCGACGGTATAGGTACGGGTAAAGAATCAAACATGCTGCCCGGGACAGGTATCTCGCGTTAACCAATGTTGTACTTATAGAATTTTTAGTTTTCATACCTTGCTATAAGAATATTTTCAAATAAATCTTATTTGAATTTTTTTCTTCCGGATACCTGTCTGTGATTATTTTATTGTAAAAGCAAATACCTTATTTTGTGATTTTTGTGATTCATTTGATTGTTATTTACTGCATAATATTGTTTTAATTCTTCAAAAAAAGGCTATCAAAAATCTCTGACAGCCTTATGAATTGAAATGCTCCAAATACTTTTTTTTATTAATTCATTCGGCTATTGCTTTTCCAGGGGATCAGTAATTTTCTGCGCAACTTCTATTTCTGGTTTTTTATAAATAATAACCGGATTGGTGTATTTCTCATCGCTTTGCAATATTTGTTTTACCCGGTAATATGAGACATTTTCTAAAGGCTCTGAATCTTTCATGCAATACAATATTTCCAGGGATGAACTTGGAACAGGCATTCCTTTAATATTATCAACAGATTGGTAATTAACACCATCGGATGAACGCTGCAGTTCGAAAAAACAATAGGAATTCAACCCTTTGATAACCAGTTTTACGTAAACGATATCTTCGTGAAAATTTACGTTAAAGTCTTTCATTTGCTTTATCGCAGATACGGTATCGTTGTGATTACGTGCAAATAATTGGTTCTGATCATTGTTGGGAATTTGAGCCTGAAGCCTCACAGAGCTAAGAATAATAGCAAACAGAACAACGACTGGCAATGTTGTTTTTAGAAGTTTTTTCATGATATTTGGTTTTTATTGATTTAACATCTTTTCTTAATCTCAAAAATACAACTATGGCGAGAGTGCTTTCAAGAGGTCTTTAACTTGATTTCTATGAGTATTTTTACTTGTTTGTTTTGAGGTAAACAACTTATTATAAATCCGTCACATCATTGAAAATCTGGATCATACCAACTGAATAAACTCCAATAAGTAAGGGTTCAGGATTCTGAAATGATGCTGATCATAGCTATGCTATTTTACTTTTCATGGATATCAGGTTTTTACTCAGTGCCACATAAACCATGTCGGCTGTGTTTTTACAACCTGTTTTTTCGAGCAGGTTTGATCTGTGCCCACCAACAGTCCTGGGGCTGATGAAACATATTTCTGCTATTTCCTTATTAGTATACCCTTTACATATTAGTTGCATAATTTCAATCTCTCGTTTTGACAGCTTCCCCAATAATGAAGATTGTTCTTCTTCTTTTATTCTTTTTTTTATAAATGAATTTGTTATAAAAGGTAATAAATCAACGGAGTAATAGTTTTTACCCTGATTTACCAGTTCGATTGCTTTTGATAACTCGAACAAATCTACATTTTTAAGCAAATATCCTTTTATGCCAAGTTCCATTAGGCGTACAAGATATTCTTCGTTATAGAATGTGGATAAAACAATAAAATTAATACCGGAATATTTTTCAGAGGCTATTTCAATAGCTTCAACACCGTCCATAACCGGCATCTGGATATCAATTAATACGATGTCCGGGTTTTTTTTCTCCAGACTGCTGAGTAAATCCATACCATTGCAACACGATCCAATCAATTCAATATTAGGAAGGTCGTTCAAAAGAAGCTTTAACCCATTTCTGAAAATAAGATGATCGTCAACAATCAGAATTTTTATTTTACTGTTCATAATTATGAATTTATTGAATATTAAAAAATAAATAATTTTTGAAAAACTAATCCAAGAAGACATTTAATATCTGCCAAATACAAATATACTATGGCAAATAGGATGGGCACAACAGCCAAACAACTCATTTTTTATTGTATAAAAGACCTGTTTGCGATGCAGGTCTTTTGTTCTATAAGCAAAAACCGGAATCCGGGAAAACTATCAATACCTGCGAACTCTTAATGCAGTATGATATTGGGAGGAGTTGGGGTTATAAGATGGTATTCCTTATAATTTTATAAGGTTATTCGTTATGGCATAGGACACCAAGCCCGCCGTGTTTTTACATCCTGTCTTATCCAGGATATTGGTTCTGTGCCCGCCGACGGTTCTGGGGCTAATAAAACATACTTTGGCAATTTCCTTATTTGTTAAGCCTTTAGCTATTAACTGGATAATTTCAATTTCTCGTTTTGATAATTTTTCAACAACTTCATTTTTCCTTCTTTCATCAACAACCTTTTTTCTAAAAGAATTTGTAATTGATGGCAGGAGTTCCGGTGAAAAATAATTTTTCCCTTCATGAATCAGCAAAATAGCTTTTTGTAATTCTTCTTCGTCAATATTTTTTAATAAAAAACCTTTTACGCCCAATTCTACCATACTCACGACTTGGTGTTCTTCTCCATAGGTGGATAAAACAATTAGCTTTAGATCAGGATATTTGTCAAGCGCTCGTTTTGCAGCTTCAAAGCCGTCCATGACCGGCATGTTGATGTCGATCAAAACGATATCAGGCAGGTTTTTTTCAAGAGAATTAAGAAATTCGAGACCATTTGCACATTCGCCAATCAGTTCCGCATCCTCAATTTCATTGAGTAACAATCTTAATCCACTCCGAAATATCAACTGATCTTCAACAATCAAAATTTTTATTTTATTACCCATAGAGCTATCTATTCATAATTAAAAAATTGAATACCTCTGATTATATATCGACAATAATACTAAACCTTGCCGATGGCAATCAACAATTTAATACAAATATACACAACAAGTCTATCCTTGAGTCTTTATAAGAAAAATTTTAAATAAAAAAAGATAAGTGGCCGGACCATAGTTACTGATCTTGATTTGTTAAATATTGATGATCGCTTAATAATTATTTCCCAGTAAGGTCACAACCCCGGGAATTTTATTAAAACGGGTAATATCGGTGTCTTTGTTGTTAAATTCAATAAGATATGTGTACACACCATCCGGCACTACCCGATCTGTTTCACCTATTTTGCCATTCCATAACATATTAGGATCGGAAGTTTCAAATAATATTTTACCCCAATTATCTACAATGATCATTTTGTAATTATCAATATACTCTGGTGCAGTCCATACCGGCCCGAAACCATCATTTAACCCGTCGCCATTAGGTGTAAATGCATTTGGAATAAATAAAATATTGTTTTCTTTAATCTCAATTTTTTTGGTGATAGTATCATGGCAGTTGTAGCCATCTTTAACAAATAATTTCACAGTGTATTCTCCACCAGTGTAAAATGTTGTGGACACGTTAGCAGCATTTTCAATAATATCACCGTTTCCAAAATCCCACTTTCTGTAAACTATATCCCCTTGAGACTGATCATCGAAATTAACCGCACAATTATCTGTGCATTCTAAGTCATAAGTATAACTAAAATCCGCTGAAACACTATTAATATTTTCAACGGTAAATGATTCGAATTTTTCGCAACCATTATAGCTCGCTGTTACCGTATAGGTACCTGAAGACAGGTTTGAAATGCCATCAGATATTTCTCCTGTTGACCATAAATAACTGTATAAATTATTATTGATTAATATCGAGCCATCATTTTGATCACAATGTGCATCCAGAATTTCAGCCTGCAGGTCTTGAAACGTATTGACCGTAATGTTTACCTGATCTGTTGCAAAGCCACAATTTCCAAAAACTGTTAACGTACAGAATGTAGAACTTAAGGGTTGGAAACTTATTGATGACGTGGTATCACCGGTGCTCCATGAATAATGGGTTACATATGTTACTGTTGGATTAATGTATGCTATAGCTCCCTGGCAAATAGAAATATCAATACCGGCGTCAACAGTTGGAGGAGCAGAAACAATGATAAAAATATCATCCGTAGCTGTAAAGCAGCCCAAAGAGTCTGTCGCTGTTACAGTATAATTACCGGACGTTAATGGGTGTACAATTATTTCAGGAGACTCCTCAAAAGTGCTCCACAAATATTCAGAGCCAACAGCTGTATTGCAATAAAGTGTTGCCGAATCGCCAATACAAATTCCAATGGTATCAGTAGAATTTATCGTTGCATACATTGGCAGCATCACTGAAACAGTTACTTGATCAGTTGCTGTGCCGCAGGAATATTCGTCTGTAACGCTGACCTGATATGTTGTGGTTGATTCCGGTGATACTAAAATGGAGTTTTCCGTCACCGAGTTGTTCCAAAGATAGGATGCACCAACGGGCCCCGATGAATTTAAATGAACCGAGTCTCCGGGACAAACGGCACTATTACTTCCTGCTTCTGCATAAGGCAACTGGTGAACCACAACTTTAATTGAATCGGTTGCAGATCCACAGACATTCGTGGCTGTTACATAATATAAGGTATCGCTTTCAGGGCTTACCGAAATTTGCGCCGATACTGCATTGTTGCTCCATAAATATGCGGACCCTTCTGGTCCGGTAGCACTTAATACGATTTGATTGCCAAAACAAATTGAAGTATCATTTGCTGCCGTCACGTACGGTGAAATATTTCCCGTGATATGCGCTGTGTCGGTGAGAGCGCATCCATCTGCATAAATGACTTCAACCCAATAGGTTCCCGGCTGTGTAGCGGCATAGGTGGCGCCATAAGTTCCGTCCTGCCATTTAAAGCTGACGCCTCCGACAAAATTATATGTGCTTAACAATAATGTATCACCAGGACATAATGATGCTGAATCCGGCAGACCAAATTGAAATCCGGCCGGATTGCCAAAGGACCAGTTCGTATTATTTGCCACATCAATACTGTTATTACCGGCAAAAAATGAAGCTCCTCCAATTGCTTTTTGATCACGCATTTCAACAAACGAAACTGAAACGTTTCCTGAAGATTTATAAATATTTGATTGGACTCCAATTTGTGATGATTTTAGCGTAATGGGAAAACAACCATTTCCAGGAATGTTGATCAGTTTGTCGATTTTTTGGGTTTTTAATGACTCTAACGTATAGGTCTTTGAAGGATAAAAGGTTAAGGTGTCGAATGTATTATTGCCGTATATTTCTCCATTACTAAAATATGAAACGTTTTTGAATTTTGAATACACAAGGTTGCTGGTTATTCTGGAGGTACCATGGGCATTCATAAATTCTACCTTGTTAAAAAGCAGCGTGTCGCCACTAAAATTATTCATACTGCTATTGGGGCTGCTAAAATAAATATAAGAATTACCGGCATTTAATGTGAGGTTTGTAGCTCTGCAATACCAGGCATTACTTGAAATAGAATTTATTATAATTTTGGAGGACCCCAGGTCAATATTTCTGCTGGTGTTGGTTAATGAATACAACGCGTTTGTTGTTATCTTATAATTACCGCTAATAAACCAACCATTATTAATTTGAATAATTTTAGAGCAGTTTATATCATCAAGTAATTGCCAACTCCCAATACCATTGAAAGATATATTGTCTAAAAAAGTTTTTCCGGATGACAGTATGGTGTTTCCTGCCTGATTTGATTCGAATGAGAAATATCCGGAATAGTTATTTATGGTTAAAGGATTAAACCATAAAGAACCGAAAATTTTTATTTCACCCGTAACTGTTGATTTTAAAGAGGCGCTCATTGTTAAATCATTCCAATTCATGTTATGGCAAAATGCTTTTGCAACATTAACATTTACAACCTGGCTTGAAGAGGCAAAAGAATTGCCGTCAAAGAATACATTATCAAAAGGCGTTGGTATACATGCACCCCCGATGCCCCCGCTGGTGTATGACCAATGTGCAGGATCATTCCAATTACCCGTTTCGCCAACCCAAAATAAATCTACGGCGACATGCTGATTAATTATCCATCCCGAATTAGCTCCAAGATCAGTAGCATTATTTGCAGTGAATATTGCATTGCCGCCGGCTGTTATCCCCTTTAAAATTACATTGGTTGTGGTGATATTCCCATTTTCTTTGTACATTTCAGATGGTGCTTCATCGGAAGATGAATAGAAGAAAACGATGGAGTTACAAGCGCCTGCTGTTATTAAATTGTTGTTGATAATAATTTTTTTATTGCTTTCAAAACAGTAATTGTTTTTTAGAAGGCTGATATTATTAACAATAATGTCTCCGGTAATAGTTGCATCAGGATTCATTAACACATTATGGAACCTGCCCACGTTATTAATATTTCCCCAATACGAAAAGCCTTCGTTATTAAGAAAATTCACGTCATAATAATCAATGGTGTCATTTAAAATGTTATACATCCCGCCATTAATATTTGTAAAATTTATTGTGGATGTCCCTGCATTAAAAACCAAATCAGAACTATTTAATATCCACGCTTTGTTCATGTTGGAGGTAATTGTAATATTTGAATTTGTCAGAAATAATTCCCGTTGGTTAATATTGTTTGTATTGAATATTCCACATTCGAATTCCTGGCTGTTTAAATTCAGTGATCCATTTAATAAAAATACGGTACTGTTTCCGGCACTGAAACCATCTAGTAAACTCCACCCCCCGGTATGATAATCAAAATATACATTATTATTAAAAACCTGCCCGGCTGAAAATACTATCCTGCCTGTTACAAAACTTTTAAAATATGTTTTCCCCAAAAATGTCAAATTCATTGCCTGGCTAAATCTTAACGAACCATAGATGTTAAGATTAGTCATGTTGGTTCCCGCCAGCGCCGGATGATTTGTCACACCAGTCCAGGTCATATCTCTGCAAAATGCATTTTTACAATTAATCGTTACTATTTTATCAGCAGATGAAAATGAGTTTTGATCAAAAAAAACATCATCAAATGGAGAAGGAACACAAGCTCCGCCAGCTCCACCACTTGTGAACGACCAATGGTTCGGGTCGTCCCAATTGCCCGAATTACCAACCCAATATAAATTCAGTGAAGTTGGAAATACAAAGATCCAACCGTTATTTAAACCAATATCCGATGAATTATCTGCCATAAAAACAGCACCACCGGTAGCACATACACTTCTCATAAAAACATACGATACTTTTATCGAATCACTTACTTTGTTTATATATGCAGGTATCGTATCATTAGATGAATGTAAAAATATTGGTGAAGAACAGTTTCCATTAATATTTAGGTCTCCGCTAATTTTTTGAATACATCCTTCTTTCAATGTATTATCAGCACCAAAAAAACTTAAATTATTAAAAACAAAGTTTCCGTTTATTGTTGCATTATTTTGAATCGCAACATTGTTGAAATTACATACATTCAAAGAGCCCATAATTAAAGAGCCTTCCAGGTCATTAGTAAAGTTCAGATCATACAATGTAATAGACCCACTTAATGAAATGGAAGCATTTTTACGTAAAATATTTATGGTTGAAGAGCCCGCTATTAAATTTAGATTTAACTGTCGCAAAGTCACATCGCTGCCGACATTGATTATGGAAGAGCCAAAAATTATGGACCTGGTATCACTCGTATTAGAATAAAATTTTTCACAAGATATTGTCTTGCTGTTTGTGTTAAATGTCCCGCTATTGACATAAATTATATTACCAGATGCATCAAAATCATCCAGAAGCGTCCATTCTCCGCCAAGGCCGTTAAAGTAAATGTTTTTTAAAAATTTTTTGCCGTTTGAGGTTATGGTCTGGCCTGTTGTTGTAGCTTCAAAATATATATCCCCGATAAAATTATAATTCATCAGGTCAGCCAGAACTAATGAACCATAAATCCTGAAAAAATAATTGTTTACATTCGTGAATGTCGGATTATATGCAACATTTGACCAATTCAAATTCCTACACGTGTAATTTCCCGCATTAACAGTTACAACTTGTCCGGAATCTGTAAATGAATTTTCATCAAAATATACATCATCAAACGGAGTAGGTACCTGTAAGTGGTATGTATTACCACCGGAACTGGTAACCCAGTGTGAAATATCTGACCAGTTCCCTGATCCGCCAACCCAAAAATAGTCAGATGCAAACAACTCCTGGTTGAATTTTCCGGAGAGTACTATTAATAAAGTAACTGATAATTTAAAATAAAAATTCTTGTAGCCTTTACTATGATTCGTTTTTAAAAGTTTTTCCATCCGGGTATTAATTAATTTGTTAGAGTATACAAAATAAGTTCAGAAAAGGTGCTAATCTCAAGAGCTTAAATACCTGATTTCATGATAAAAACCCTGTTAAAAAAACACATCTTTTTACCTGCTCACAGCAGGTCAAATTGATTGAATAAAACCGGGTAAAAATTAGGAGTTGAGGCAATATGTTCCAATTTTAACACCCTCATTTTTTGTGAATTATTTATAAAAAATAATCATTATAAAAAGTAAAAAAAAACCCGGAAATTCATACTTCCGGGTTTACTATTAATTATTTGGTTTATTATACCTTGTCCGCTTTTTCCAAAGCTAACATTTTATGAAAACCTGTTTTTACCGGGGTCAATGGATCATTTTCAAATTCAGGCATTGGGAATTATCCGGACCCTCATATTCCAGTTTAAAAGTGTACATACCTTCCGGAAGGTTTTCAGGCGAGAATTTCACAGCATATTTTCCGGTTGACTGAGTTTCATTCATAAGTTCAGAAACCAGTTCACCTATAGCATTATATATATTGATCTTAACTGTTCCTGCTTCCGGCAAGTTGTAAGTTATGGTCGTTTCACCTTTGAAAGGGTTGGGGTAGCCTGCCAACTCAAATCCTGCTCCGGTATTATTACCCTGAACAAATATTTTGGGCATGGTCAGATAGGCTTCATCATTTTCTTCTCCGTATTGGTTGCTGATCACACCGGTACCCGACAGGTTAAAATCAAGTTCTCCCGGATCCATATTTTTGAGTGAACGGAACCCAAGAATGATCATTTCATCATTGGCGGCAACATCATAATGGCTTGTAGTTGCATAAACCACCCTGATTACGCCGTTTTCGTCGGTTACCAGCAAGTCATTATCATTGGTAATAATTTCTTCCATGGTCGGATTGATTTTAACACTTTTAGTTTTATTGACAACTCCGGGCATATAAGCATTTACAAGTTTATAATCGCTGTTCGGGTAATTCAATTCCAAGCCTAACGCTGAAAAATCATCCATTTTGGAGTTGATCTTCAGGGGTACTTCAAAATATGAAGGATTACTGGTGGTAATATACTCTTCAGAAGTGACAACGATTCCAACCGGAAGTGATTTTGCAAACCCCCATGTTGTTAAAGAATCTCTGTATTTGCTGCTTGAGGCATTATAGTCGCCGTTACAAATTGTTTCCAGGTTAATGGTTACGTCCGAACCTGCAACGGTTATTATAGTATTCAAATCATCCCAGTTTCCTTTTGGAAAGTTCTTAATGACCTGATATGGCGCGCCTATCTTGGATTTTAGTCTGGCAACATCAATTACATTGATACTACCGTCATTATCAATATCGGCAGCTCCCTTGTATTTTGCAGAGAAACATCTTGATGGGTCGGCCAGGGTGTCGACTCCAATTAAATACATAAGCAATGCCACATCTGCCGCATTTACATCGTTGCCCCATTGCATGGTATCTGCCGTATATTTATTATAAGACAGCATATAGTTGCCATCCAGGACATTGGTGAATTCATATTTTCCAAGAACATCACTTGTATCTCTTGCCACTTCTGTGCCTGCAGGATAATTTTTCAAGATTACAATTACATTACTGATATTATATTGCATGCAATTATAAGTTGGAAAATTGCCATAGGAGCCTGAACTAGCCCTGGCTGCATATATTGTTTTGCCGTTGATCATGTGTCCGGGATTTCCCAAGGTAATAGTAACAGCATCAGTAGCTGAACATCCATTGTTATCTACAGTTAAAGTATAAGTTGTTGTAGTTAACGGCGATGCTAATGGCTGGGCAAAACTTGTATCGTTTAATCCTGCAGCAGGCGACCACTTTATCGATCCCGGGCCATTCAGAGCCGCACCAATCAGTATTGGTGTACCGGTAAAAGTTGCATCAAAACCAGCTTTGGCTATTGGTGCAGCAGCATGCGCAATTATCAGCATATCGCCTGATGCGTCTGATGTACAACCAGATACGTTTGTAACAGTGAAATTATAGGTTCCGGCAGCAATTCCTGAAATGGTTGCACTTGTTCCTGATCCAAGATGGTTGCCAGGATTTATTGTCCAGTTACCTGAAGGCAACCCGCTCAGAACAATACTTCCAGTTACGATCGAACAGGTTGGCTGAATAATGGATTCTTCTACCGGCGCTGTCGGGGTGTCATTTACCGTGAGGCTCACGGTGTTTGTTATTGCATTATTGGCCCCACTGCAATTTGTGATATAACATTGGTATTGGAAACTACCGGTAGTTATGATTCCAGAGACATTAAGGGTTTCGGTATTGACACCGGTATATAAGGCTCCTGCAGGAGTTCCGTTTTCAGCATTTACCCATATACTGCCATTAAAGTATTGCCATTGATAAGTAAAAGGAAATGTTCCATTTGCAACTACATTAAATGATGCGCTTCCTGAAGCTGTACACAAATTATTTCCAACCGGTTGAGTTTCAATGCCGACGGGCAGGCAGTCTGTAATGATGGCCGGTTCATAACCTGCAAACGGAAATTCATCTAATTTTAAATATTCAAATGGTTCTGTAACAGGTAACTGATAAAAATTATCGCCTGAACCGGGTACACGATGCGAAATAACCGAACTGTTCCCAGGGGCTTCAATCCACTTACTATCAGCGGCAGACAGCTCACTGCTGAATTTTCCAAAGAAAATTATTAGTACTGAAACCAATAATTTAAAATGAGAAACCTTGGGGGCATTAATAAAATTCATTTTTAATAGTTTTTTCATTTTGATGTTTTTTAAAAGGTTTGTTTATACAAAATACGTATATGCGAACCCCTGATCTCAAGAGGAGAAATACCTGATTTTAACGATAAAAGACGTGTATAAAAGCATGCCTTTCTACCTGTTCACCAATGATAACTTTGGATAAAAAGACAAGGATAAAACGGCAAGTTGGAAATAACGTATTAAAAATAATATATTAAACTTCTGGGAATTAATACACCTTACAATGGCCATGGCCACCATCAAAACGGATACAGGTAACAGAATAATTGCAAGAATGTTTTTACAATTTTTTTGTTATGATATTGTACGATGTTTTTATCACTTTGGAATCGAGTGTCGTTTTCAACCGGAAAAACCAGTTTCGGATTGTATTAACGGTTTATGGTGTTTAGTTTTTTTAGTTTTTTGATAATATCGGGAAACTGTTTTAATGCGGGTATCAATTTATCCACCTCAAAAGTATCCACATAAAAAATCACTTGATTAGCGTATTCGGCAATATAAGGCAGATTATTTGTGTTGCTGAATTTGAGCAGTTTTTTTCCGAAATCATCAATATAACTTATATCCTGTTTTGTTATTGCTTCGATGTTTTCAGGAAGGAAATCACGTTCAAGTGTACGGATGTGTTTAGGTAAAAGCTCAAACTGTTTTTTGGTCAAACGAGTTGTAGTTTCGGTTTTTAGTATGTCTGGTTTGATATTTTCGCCGATTTTGTACTTGAGATGTTTGGAAATGATTCGTATTAGTTCGGAAACGCTAACAGGCTTTAGCAGAAAATCGCTGAAATACTTTTTAAACTGCTTTTCATGGGATTCGTTGATGCTTGATGCTGTTAAAGCTATTAAAATAATTGATTTTGTTTTACTATTTTGTTTTAAAAGCCGGGCAGCTTCAAGTCCGCTCATCACGGGCATTTTCATATCCATGAGAATGAGTTGAGGTTGTTGGTCGATTGCCATTTGCACTGCTGCGCTGCCGTCTGTTGCTTCAAGCAAAACAAGGTTCTTGTTTTCAAGGGTATCGAGTATGAGTTTACGGTTCGATTGCACATCGTCAGCAATGAGTATTTTTGCTTTTTCAAAAATTATAGTTGTTTGCAGATTTTCAGGTTTTGAAACTGAGGGTTCAATGAAGGAGGAAAATTGAACATTCTTGAATAAGACATTAAAAACTGTTCCTTTCCCTAACTGGCTGCTTAAACGTATTGTTCCGTTCATCATTTCTACCAACCGTTTCGATATGGCAAGCCCCAGGCCGGTGCCGCCGTATTTTTTTTCGTCTTGTTTTTCCTGCTGGCTGAATGTTTCAAATATTTTCTTATGATATTCCGGAGGAATCCCGATACCTGTATCAGCGATGGTAAATAGCAGGTTTGTGGTGTTATTATTATTGCCTGTAATGTTTATTTTCAGGCTGATAGTTCCTTCATCTGTGAATTTCACTGAATTATCAACAAGATTGTATATTACCTGTCTGAGGCGCAACTCATCAATAATAATTACAGGCGGAATGTCGCCTTGTATCTCTGCAATAAAATTCAGGCCTTTTTCTCTTATTTTAGGGCCGAAAAAGGTTTGGATTTCCGAAATAAATTTAAATAAATCAACAGAATCTAAATTAATTTTCATTTTGCCGGCTTCGATTTTTGAAAGGTCAAGTAGGTCGTTAATAATATTGAGAAGATTATTGCCGCTGCTGTTTATACTTTCAACCTGTGATCGCTGCTTTGGGTTGGTTACCGCTGATAATAATAATTCGGAGAAGCCCATTATTGCATTCATGGGCGTACGGATTTCGTGGCTCATATTTGCCAGGAAAATGCTTTTGGCCTTATTAGCTGTTTCTGCTTTTTCTTTGGCTTTTTTAAGTTTTTTTTCCGAGATAACTAAATCATTAGTGCGTTTTTCAACCATCTCTTCCAGATGTTCGCGATGCCTGACCAGCTCTTCTTCGATTTTTTTGAGTTCGGTAATATCGTTGATTACCCCAACCAGGAATTTAGTGCCTGTATTATCGATATACAGCGTTTTCCTTGTGATTATAGTTCTGATTATTCCCTTACCGTCGGTTATAAATTCTTCGTTAATATGTTCTTTACCGGTTTTAAATAATTCCCGGTCGCTGGCAACGAAAACTTCATTTTGTTCTTCAGGAAAATATTCCCTGCCGGTTTTGCCAATGAGATCTTCTTTTTTAAGGTTCAGAAGTAAACATAAAGCATCATTGACCAGCGTGAATTTATATTCTTTGTCCTTGACGAAGATAGGTGTAGCCACGGTGTTAATGATCTTATCAAGATAATTTTTCGATGCCTTCAACACTTCCGTTGCCTGCTTTCGCTCAGTTACGTTCTCATGCATGAAAACAAATTTTTCCGGATTACCGGCACTGTCTTTTAACGGAAACAGGATCGCATGAATCCAGATCGGTTTATCAGGAAACTCTGAAATAACATCATGCACGTTATAATAAATGTCGGGAAAATGAACCACCGTTCCCTTTTTAGCAAGAAGAATAAGTTCATCAAATCCTTTACTTTGAAGATCCTCAAATATGGAGAAGCCGGGAGGAGGATTTGTGCCAAAAAGCGAGGTGAAAGCAGGGTTTACCTTTAACGTGAAACCGTCCTTATCTGTGATTTGAATCGACATGGGATTTTTTTCTATGAGGTCGCTCAGGGTAGCCTCTGCCAGTTTGCGCCCGCTGATGTCAAATACGAGCCCGGTTACATGTAAAGGTTTTCCCCCTGGGTCTTTTTTTACAACGGCCCCTATATCATAAAACCATTTATATTCGCCTGATCTGGTTAATATCCGATATTCAACTTCATATCTGTCAGATGATCCGTCAAGATGGTATCTCATGGCATTCATGGCTTTCTCATAATCATCAGGATGAACCAGGTTCATGAAATCTGTATAGTGTTTAAACATCTCAGGAGGATAGCCCAACATTTCGGCTTTACGCTTGTTGAAGATAACATTGCCTGAAGTAATATCCATTTCCCACCAGGCCATATTTGCCGATTGCATGGCAAATTCAAGCCTTAAATTATTTTCTTGCAACGCTTCTTCGGCCCGCTTGCGTTCAGTGATGTCTCTCACAATATGTATCAATCCTGCTATTTGATTATTACTATCGAACCTGGGTAAAGACCTGATCTCAAGGTAGCGATCAAGATGAGGTTCAAATAACTCAAAAACTTCAGGCACCCCGGTATTCAGGCATTTACAGCTCTTGCAGCCTGAAGGAGGCTTATTGCTACCATGATAAAAAGAATAACATTTTAATTTCAAATTCTTTTCAAGTTCGGGTAGTTTTAATAGCTCCCTGCCTGCCTTATTTGAACGAATGATGTTATAATCATTGTCGTGAATGGTGATAGCGTCAGAAATCGAATCAAAGGTTTCTTCCCAGTCTTTTTTTGATTGTAAAATATATTTTTCGGCCCGCTTGCGTTCGGTGATGTCACGGATATTACATTGTATCACCTTATGATTATCTACCTTGTACACATTGCTGACAAATTCAACATCGATCTTCCGCCCGTCAGTTGTTTCAAGGGGCAAATCTTCATAACGGACATATTTTTTCTGCTGTAATTCAATAAATTTATCCTGATTTGAGATTATATCTTTGAAAAATCCAATTTCCCAAACGGGCTTTTCAAGGAATTGCTCTTTTGAGAATCCCAGCAACTCAATTAAAAATGGATTGATATCTACTATCATTCCGGTTTCGGCATCCAGAATGAGAATACCATCTTTTGCCGATTCAAAAAGCCTGCGGTACCTTATTTCAGAAGCTTTAAGTAGTTTTTCTGCTTTCTTGCTTTCAGTGATGTCGTGCCCCGAAGATAGGGCTCCGTATACCTTTCCCTGAGCATCTTTTAGCGAACGACAAGTCCAGGCCAAAAGACGATTCTCTCCGTCCCTGCGCTGCTGCCAACTTTTTAAATAAATAATATCTTTGCTACCGTCAAATAACGGTTGAACAGTTTTATAGGTATCTTGATCACCTTCAAAAAAATTTTTAGCCTCTTTTCCAATCACATCATCACCAAAGAATTTAATTCCTTCCTGATTAGCCCATATATAAATCCTGTTATGATCAACTTCCATCAAAATATCTGGAACAGCGTCTAAAATCGCTTCCTGACGAGCAGATAATAGTGAAAGTTTTTCCTCCGCCTGCTTGCGTTTAGTAATATCCTTTGAAACACATGTAACGTATATCACCTGTCCCTTTTCGTCCTTAATCGGATCCACCATAGTCAGATAGTAATGAGCTTCACCGGAAACATGAACGACTTTAACTTCTATTTCGTCTTTTTCACCGGTGCTAAACACTTTGCGTACGAGTGTGAGCCATTGTTCAGCCTCATCAGGCGGGAAAATATAAGGGGGGGCCTGCCCGATGATCTCTACGGGCTTCTTTCCGAATGGCTTTGCGAATGCTTCGTTCACAAAACGGTAGGTTTCATCGGGATTATAGCTAAAGATGGGATCGCTGGAATATTGGATCAGGTTGCGATATTTCTCTTCACTTTCGTGCAATGCTTTTTCCATCTCTTTTCTTAGGGTAATATCCTGAGCAGCGCCCCAAAGACCAATAGTTTCCCCTTCATTATCCGTTATAGTTTCACCCCGTACCCACATCCAGCCATTGCTGCCATCGCCCTTTACTGTTTTCAGCTCGAGTTCATAAGGAATTCCTGTATCGGTGGTATGTGCTATTGACGAAGATAAAAGCGTCCAACTTTCGGGGGTAAACAATTTTTTATGTTCTGTGAAGGGTGGTGGAGGAAGCTCCGGGTCAAAGCCATACATTTTATATAGTTCCTCTGTCCACTCAACCTTATTAGTAGCAATATCTAAATACCAACTGCCGATATGAGTAATTTGCTGTGCTTTCTTTAATTCATTTTCGCTCTTGATAAGTTTTTCTTCTGCCTGCTTGTGCTCGTTTTCGAGTTCATGCTCGTGCAGTGCCCTTTTAATTGCAGGAATCAGGCGCTCAAATTTGTTTTTAAGAACGTAATCCGTTGCCCCTTCAAGCATGGCGTGAATTGCTGCATCTTCGCCCATGGATCCGGAAACGAATACAAATGGTATATGGGAATATTTTTCCCTTGCAAGCTGTAGCGCTTCAACACCACTGTAATCGGGAAGTTTGTAGTCACTTAATATGATGTCAATCTTTTCTGTTTCCAGAATATGAATAAAATCTTTTTTGTTGTCTGTAAAAAAATAATCATGACTGATCCCGCCACTTTCAATCATGGTATGGATTAACTCAGAGTCGTTTAAAGAGTCCTCAAGATGCAATATTTTTATTTTTTTATTCATAGGTTTTGTTTTTGGAAAAAAAAATCAACCTAAATGGGTCTATCCGGAATGTTGATAAATTCAGAAATTCATCATCAAGAAATTAATGTGTTCATAAATTGCTGCATGTAAGTGGTTGTTGATTAATGACTGTCCAAAATTGACCTAAAATTTTTATCGACTCAATAAATTGTGTAATATCAACCGGTTTAACCATATACGCGTTAGCGCCAAGCCTGTAACACTCAATCAGGTCTTGTTCCTCACGTGATGATGTTACCATGATTACCGGAATTAAATTAAGCACGGGGTTGGCGCGAATGTGTTTCAGCACTTCTATTCCGTTCATCTTTGGCATTTTAATATCTAACAGAATAACAATCGGATTATCTTTGTCGAGATCGATAAATTTGCCGCGTTTATTCAGATAATCCAGTGCCTCCTCGCCGTCTTCTGCGACATCAACAGCTTTGTCGAGATTTATTTCGGCAAGGGCTGCGATGGCAAGCTCAATATCTTTAGGGCTATCGTCTACAATAAGAATTCTTTTTAAAGGAATGTTCATACAATTGAGTCTTTTTTTTTGGTTAATAATTATTCGGAATACTAAAGAAAAATGTGGCGCCGTTGCCTACTATGCTTTCTGCCCAGCATTGTCCACCATGCCTTGTAATAATCCTATTTACATTAGCAAGCCCAATCCCGATTCCTTCGAAATCTTTGATTCTGTGTAGCCGTTGGAAAACACCGAATAGTTTATCAACATACTTCATATCAAATCCGGCACCGTTATCTTTTATAAAAAATATAGTTTTATCCTTTTGGGTTTTACCTCCAATTTCAATCACTGCTTTTTCTTTTTTTCTGGAATATTTCAGGGCATTAGAGATAAGATTGACCCAAACCTGTATCATTAATTGTTCGTCACCTAGTATATCAGGGAGTTCTGATATGGTAATTTCAACATTTCTACCAATTAATTCATCATCGAAGGTTTTAATTACCCGGGTTACCATTTTTTTCGAATCAATTAAAGTTCGTTGCAATTCGGTCCTGCTTATTCTTGAAAATGTCAATAAAGCATCAATAAGATTCCCCATTTCAATGGTTGACTCTGCTACGGTATTCAAATATCTTAATCCTGTTTTATCCAGGTTAGAAGAATAATTTTTGATCAGTAAATCAACAAAACCGCCAATATGTCTCAGCGGAGCACGAAGATCGTGAGATATTGAATAACTGAAAGCTTCGAGTTCTTTATTGGCAGCTTCTTGTTTTTCTTTCTCTTCGCTTTGAACGGCAAGTTCTTTGTCAGCAATTTTCAACTCAGCAGCCCGTTTTCTTTTCTCTTTGTTTTGAAAAACAACTTCTTTGTTGGCAATAATCAACTCAGCAGCCCGTTTTTCTTTTTCTTCGTTTTGAAAAACAAGTTCTTTGTTTGCGATGATTAACTCATCAGCTCTTTTTTCTTTCTCCCTGTTTTGAAAAGCAAGTTCTTTGTTAGCCATAATCAACTCAGCAGCCCTTTTTTCTTTTTCCTCGTTTTGAATTGCCAGTTCTTTGTTGGCAATGATTAACTCAGCAGCCCTTTTTTCTTTCTCTTTGTTTTGAAAGGCGAGTTCTTTGTTGGCAATAATCAACTCAGCAGCCCTTTTTTCTTTTTCCTTGTTTTGAAAAACAAGTTCTTTGTTTGCGATGATTAATTCATCAGCTCTTTTTTCTTTCTCCCTGTTTTGAAAAGCAAGTTCTTTGTTAGCCATAATCAACTCAGCAGCCCTTTTTTCTTTTTCCTTGTTTTGAAAGGCAAGTTCTTTGTTGGCAATGATCAGCTCATCAGCTCTTTTTTCTTTTTCTTCGTTTTGAAAAACAAGTTCTTTATTGGCGATGATTAACTCATCAGCTCTTTTTTCTTTCTCCTTGATTTGAAAAGCAAGTTCTTTGTTAGCCATAATTAGCTCATCCGCCCGTTTTTCTTTTTCCCTGTTTTGAAAAGCAAGTTCTTTTTTTGTAATAATAAGTTCATCTGTCTTTTTGTTTACAGATGCGGTTTCAGAAAGTGAGATTTTAACTTTTTTCATTTTGAAATGATTAAAAGAACGGTGGATATCTTTACCATTAAAAAGCTATACGAATAAGTTTTAATGGCCCGGGTATTTGGTGTGGATTATTTCATCATATTGTATTTAATCCCGAAGGCCACCAGTTGCGCGGTGTTTTTACAACCGGTCTTTTCGAGCAGATTATTACGGTGTCCGCTTGCGGTGCGTGGGCTTATAAAACAGATTTCGGCAACCTCCTTGTTGGTAAAACCCTCACATATATATTTTAAAATTTCAATTTCGCGTTTGGTTAGCTTCTCTTCAATTTCATGTTTTTTATGCAGATAAGTCCTCTTTTTCATAAAAGCACTTGCAAGTACCGGCAGTAATTCCTGCGCAAAATAGTTTTTACCCTCACCAACCTTAAGGATGGCTTTATTCAGTTCATTTTCATCAGTGTCTTTTAAGACAAATCCTTTAACACCTACCTCAATCATATGAATAAGTGACTCTTCCTCTCCATAAGAGGACACAACAATTATTTTGATGTCGGGGTAAAGGGCAATGGCGGCTTTTGTCGCTTCATAACCATCCATCAGAGGCATTTTTATGTCCATAAGGACAACATCCGGCATGTTTACTCTAATGAGTTTAAGAAATTCTTTTCCGTTGATAGCATCTTCCAATAGTTCGATATTATTTATAACTGAAAGAGACAACCTCAAACCTCTTCTGAAAATAATCTGATCTTCAACGATCATGACTTTGATTTTTTCCATTATGGTGTTTTTATGATAATGCTAATAAATAAAGAAGTTTCAGATTTACGGGTATAACCAAAGGTAACTCCATAATCAAATAAAAGTGTTATACAATTGCCGAAAAGAGTTGCATTATTCACACATTTACTAAAGTGAAATGAGTGAACTGTGAGCTGCCGGAAAGGTGGCTGCGGGTCAGTGTCTAAAGTTGAAAATAACAGAAAGAATCGTTATAGAAACCGATAAGCATTTATTTTACATCCGCTCCATATACCAGTTCAATTCTTTTTCAATTTTTTTGTAATGGAAAATCGTTGTGATGATCTTTTGTAAACGTATAAACGCGGTTTCGCTTTTAACTACATAATCATACGCTTTATGATGCATACAATCGATGGCTACGTCAATTTTATCCTGGCCGGATAGCATCACAACAGGAATATCAGGATCGAAAACTTTTATTTTATCCAGTACTTCTATACCGTTCATCGCGTTTTTGCTTGTACCGTCAAGTTGGTAATCTAAAATTATTACATCGGGCTTGTGCGTTAGATTTGCAATACAAAGTTCACCGGTTGCAAATGTTTCAATAGCAAAGTCGGCATGTTGGAGGAATTCAATTTCTAATGATTTCAGATAAAAGGCATCGTCATCAACCAGAAAAAGCTTAATTTTTTTATCGTTATCCATTAGTTGTTTTCTTTTAAAGTGTTTAGTTCCACTTGTAATTCTTTGCATGCCTGCGTACAAACGTTCTCAATCTGCAACACCATACCGGATATTTCATCCGACCGCAAGTGATTAGCTGCATATTCCTGCACTTTTTTTGCCATATCTTCAAAATCACGGCTGATGCCCATGATAACAAAAGATGGTATCATCTTATGGACAGCCGATTGAAGTGCCTCCCAATCCTTATCAAAAAAACCTTGTTTCATTGCGGCTATTAGAGCCGGTGTCTGTTCCAGATATAGTGAAATCATTTCCATCATCAAATTTGGATTCGCTTTGGTGAAACTGATCATATAAGACAAGTCGGTACATCTTGACGTTCCGCTTTTATCTTTTTCTTCCTTTTTTACCATGTCACTTTTTAACATCAGGGGTTTATTTACCAATTCAATTATTTTATTGTATAGTATTCTTTCATCAACGGGCTTCGATATGTAGTCGTTCATGCCGGCAGCCCTGCATTTTGCAACGTCAACGGTAGTTACATCGGCCGTTAAGGCGATGATGGGTACCTTGGAATTTAATTTGGTGCGAATATATTCTGTGGCTTCAAACCCATTCATAACGGGCATTTGCAAATCCATAAGGATAACGTCGTACGATTTTGTCTGAAGTTTTTCAATGGCTAATTTTCCATTGGAAACATCATCATGTTCAAACCCGAAATCATCTAACAGTGTTTTAATCAGCAATTGATTAAGTAGAATATCTTCAACCACCAGTACGTTAATATTTTTAAGTTCACTATCCCAGTCCAGTTTCCCGACCTCAAGTTCAACCTCATCGGTTGTCTTCTGAAAAGGCAATATAAAACTGAACGTCGAGCCCTCGTCAACTTTACTCTTTATACTAATGGTTCCGCCTTGTTTTTCTACCAGGTGTTTGACAATAGACAGCCCCAAACCTGTTCCTCCAAAGAGCCTCGAAGTTTCACTGGTAGCCTGCTGAAAGTTTTCAAATATAGTAACCATTTTATTATCTGGTATTCCAATTCCGGTATCGGAAACTGAAAATTCAACGGATACTTTTTCATTGTCTTCGCTAAGCAAACGAACACATACCGAAATTTTTCCTTTTGAGGTAAACTTTATGGCATTGCTCATTAAATTCAAAAAAATCTGGTGCAATCGAACGGGATCGCCGACCAGCACTTCGGGAATGTTGGCATCGTATTCTTTGACCAACTCCAGGTTTTTTTCCTGAGTTTTTAATTCAAACATATGAAGCATGGCGGATATGGACAAGGCCATTCTGAAAGGCATCTGCTCAAACACCATTTTTCCCGCATCCACTTTTGCCAGGTCAAGGATGTCGTTAATGAGTACGATCAATGAATCTCCGCTTAATTTTATGGCTGTTAGATATTCTTTTTGTTTTGCTGTCAGCTCTGTTTTCATCAACACTTTGGTAAACCCGATGATCGCGTTCATGGGTGTGCGTATCTCGTGGCTCATGTTCGACAAAAACTGCTGTTTGGCCTTCATGGCATTTTCCGCTCTGTTCGTGGCCTCCTCGGCTTTAATTTTCTCCTCAACTGCCAGTTCCGTAGCCAATTCGGCAAATACTTTTGCTTCCATCAATTCTTTTTCAATCCGGTTATGATCGGTGATGTCTCTTGCCACAACTACGACTCCAACCACCTTTCCTTTCACATCTTTATATACCGAACCGTTGAACAACACTTCGGTAAGTTTACCATCGCGAATGGTCAGGGGATAATCAGCTACAAAACCTTTCGCAAAGACCTGTTTGTATATTTCACGCGCTTTTTCCGGCTCGGTGAAATATTCAAAAAAATCAGTTCCTATGAGGTGTTCACGGGTTACTTCCGTGATTTCTATCGAGGCATTGTTTATATCGGTAATTTTTCCTTCAGGGTTAATGGTAAATAATGGATCGCGGCTTGCTTCTATAAGGCTAAGCGAATATTGAGAAGCCAATTTCAAAGAATCGGAAATTGCCTCAAGCTCTTTATTTACATCTTCCTGTTTTTCTTTCTCTCTGGTTTGAAATTCAAGTTCTTTGTCGGCAATAATTAACTCAGCCGCACGTTTTCCTTTTTCTTTTGTCTGGAAGAAAAGTTCTTTATTGGCAATGCGTAATTCTTTTGCACGTTTTTCTTTCTCTTTATTTTGAGCGGCCAGTTTTTTGTTCACGACGATCAACTTAGCGGCCAGTTTTTCTTTCTCTTTGTTTTGAACGATGAGTTCTTTGTTCGCTTTGATTAACTCCGCCGCCCGTTTTTCTATTTCCTTATTTTGAACAGCCAGTTTTTTGTTCGCAATAATCAATTCTTTAGCTCTTTTTTCTTTCTCTTTGTTCTGGATGATAAGCTCTTTGTTTGCGATGGCCAACTCCGCTGCCCGCATTCCTTTTTCTTTGGTTTGAAAGATAAGTTCTTTGTCAGCAATAGCTAACTCTGCTTCCCGTTTCCCTTTCTCTTTATTTTGAACGGCAAGTTCTTTGCGAACAATGATTAATTCCGATTTATCCGATTTTATTTTTTTGGCCATTTTCTGTCTGGATAATTTGTTTAGTTTCTATTTATTGATGTCAGATGAATCCCGCTGACGTCCTTTTCAATACCAGGCTCTTGATGCAAGGTTCCAATTTCCTCTATGGGGGTCCGCCGTTTATCTTTCAACTGCTTGAAATGAGAAGGTGATAGTCCTGTTACTTTCTTAAACTGATTGGATAAATGAGCCACACTGCTGTAATTCAACTTCCATGCAATTTCCGAAATGTTTAATTCGTCATAAATAATAAGTTCTTTTATCAGTTCAATTTTATGAGCAATGATGAATTGTTCGATACTGGTTCCCTGTACTTCTGAAAAGAGGTTGGCAAGGTACGTATAATTGTAATCTAATTTTTCGCTTAAATAATCCGAAAAGTTTGTTTTGATTTTTTCATGTGGATAACGGATCATTTCGATAATAGCGCTTTTTATTTTTTCTATCAGCACCGCTTTCTTGTCATCCATTAATTCAAGGCCTGATTCGTGTAAGGCGATTTTTAGTTGTTCACGCTGTTCGGCAGTAATGTTTTCCATAACATCAACCTCACCCAAATCAATGATAATAAAGTGCAGCCCGAGTTTTTTCAACGCATCCCTCACTGTCATTATACAGCGGTTGCTGACCATATATTTGATGTGTAATTTCAAAAATATATTTTTTTAAACGGATTACTACTTATACTGCAAAATTACACCACCGTGCAAGTGTTTCTGTTATACAACTTTGGAAATAAGTTATATAATTCACACATTTTTGAGGAGGGTTAATTTTTTCAGCTCGGCGTTTGTTATTCAACGCTCGCGGACAATAGTACTGACATTATTTTGCATCCCGCGATCCGGCCCATTTACAAACCATTTCAGTTTGTAGTGCAGTCGGAATTCTATCGGGATTAGATTGTTTTACCCAAGAAGGCGGCATACTTTCTTTTGCCATTGCATTACAAATAGCTTTTGAAAGTTTTATTTGTTTCTTTTCGGAATATTTGTCCCAGGTTGAAAAATTCCAATGTGCCATTGCCATTCCGTTACCACCTTCACCATGGCAGCTTATACAAGATTTGGCAAGGACTCCTGCAACATCTTCGGGAATAGAAAAATTAGGAGTGCCGGCCCATTTACAAATAATTTCTGTCTGTGCTGAATTCGGAATTCTGTCCGGATTAGATTGTTTTACATACGATGGCGGCATGCTTCCATTAGTTATGGCGTTACAAATTGCTATGGCCAGTTTTGATTGTTTTTCAGTTGAATATTTATCCCAGGATGAAAAACTCCAGTTCATCATAGCCATGGCATTTCCGCCTGCATCATGGCAACTTACACATGAACTGCGAAGCACAGCCGCAACATCCTCGGGTATGATAATACTGGTGCTTGTCTGAGCGATTTTTTTCTGACTTATTGCTTTAATTGGGCTGATGAATACTAATGCTGCCGCAGAAATAACAGAAAGGCCAATCAATACTATATGAATTTTTTTCATGATACTGGTTTTTAATGGTTAAAAAACATATATACAAAAATAAATACATTGGAGCCTGAGACGCTTACATAATTTTTGAAAAAAGTTACATAATTCACACATTTTCCCGGAATTAACGGCCAGGAAAACCTTTGTTAAGCAAAATGTTTAACCGGAATTTGAGGGCTTCAAAAAAGTGGAATAAAACCCTGTTAGCTTCCCTGTTTGATCAGGGAAGATGTTAGCCTGTTTATCAACTGAAAGAGAATAACCTTTTTAAGCGTGGTGAATTATTACTTGTCTTAACCTATAATGGCAGGATACTATTTGGCTTGCATTTCAATAGATTACCAATGATTCATTATCGGTAAATTTTTCTATTTTATTGTATTTTCTTAAATATTTTCTGTTTAGTTTTAACTTAGGCTGATTATTTTTGGAATCATCATCAAATGTTTTTTTTGCAATACCCTTTAACTGGCCGAAGCGATTATAGGTAAAAGTTATTTTGTAATTTTTTGTATATACCTCGGTCGAAATTGGCTGGTTGGCGAAATACTTTTTCGAAACCTTATAATCATTTTGACTGGAATAAAGATTTAAGAGTTCAGAAACATATAAATCATTCAATTGGTTAAGCAAAAAATCCGGAAATGAAAGCTGCATTTCATTAGATAAAATCTTGTTAGTGCTTTTAACAAGGGTATCATTATTTTCTGTTTGTGGGGCAGTAACCTGGGTACAATTAATATAAGGCGCATGTGTATTGTGCTGAACTAAAAAATTATGTTGCTTGTCATTATTCTCACTAATTATATAGTTACTCCCTGTTCTATCCAGGGTGTTTGTTTGCATCTGTGTATTCTGTGATTTCAATTGGAACACACAAATTAAATTTAACATGACGAAGGTGATAAAAACACCATACGTGGTAGTTTGCCTGACGATTTTTAAATTGGTAAATGTTTTCATATTGTTTTTTATGTTTTTAAATAAATGAATAATAATCTTGAGTTTGTGTTAAGTGAATTAATTAAGCTGCTAAATTGTATGGATATAATTCCCATAAGAGTCTGCAAAAGTACTATTGCGGCGTATGGGGCTTCAAGAGTATTAAATACTGATTTTGACAGGTCTTTTAAACTTTATTAATGCAGCCTTATGACTTGTTCGTTATATGTTTTTATTTTTTACAATAAGGCCAATTGACTGAATAATTGGTAATTATAACTTGTTGCCGTTTTTATTCAATAAGGGAGTTGGATATTTTGATATTGACACACATTTAAACAAAACGGCTTGAAATATTTAGAAATTGTTTCATAATGATATTGAAATTTATTTCAGTTAGTTTCATCCTTTTTGGGTACTTATTTTAATACGGGTTAAGGTTTTCCAGGTATTAAGACCTGTAATAAGGAGCGTTTTTATCCTGCCAAAATCACGTCTTTTGTTACTTGTCAGGCCTGGCGGCACCATTGTATATTTGCATCCGATCACAGGTGTACATTATTATAATACGGTGCACTATAATATACACAATATCACAAATAATTAAAAGCATCTTAAAACACCTGATGCTTTTTTAATTTACCCTTAAAACATTAACTATGAAATTAAAAGCTATTAAAAAGCAACTTTTTCTTATTGTTTCAATTATTATTGTTTCAATAGCTCCTTTAAATGCACAGGTAAAAATCGGCAACAACCCGGATTCGATAAATAGTAATTCGTTACTCGAACTGGAAAGTGCCACAAAAGGTTTTTTGCCTCCCAGAGTTGCTATAAATGATATTGCTTCAGCATTACCGCTTACGGCTCCGGTTCCTTCCGGCATGATGGTTTACAGTTTGAATGGAAGTGTCCCCGACGGATTCTATAATTGGGACGGGAGCAAATGGGTGAAATTATCAACCAGCAATGACCATATTTTTACAGTTACTAAGACTATAAATGCAACGCTACAGAAAACGGAAAACATGGTTCTGGCCAGCAATGACATTACCATCACCTTGCCGGTTGTTACAAGCGCTGATAATGGCCTGGAGATGACGGTAAAAAATATAGGGAATTATACAGACCTGACAGTAGTCAAGGGAAACGGAAGCGCAATAATAGATAATACAAATGATGTTGATCTCTACCGCTGGGATTCAAGGACCTTTGTTGCTTATGAGGGTAATTGGCTGTTAAAATTTTCACAACACCAATTAGATAATGTATTTAATGTTGATACAAATGGTAGCTGGACATCCATTTCAGAAGTTCTTGCATTTCTCAATTTACACATAGAAGAACCTTCGGTTGTTCAGTTTTGCGGTGGGGCTTTCTCCGTAACAGAAACCCAGGTAATAAATTTACCTTTTCCTGTTACTTTTCAAGGTACGTCATTTGGCGAAACAGAACTTGCAGGTACAGCAGGAGTTTCCGGCACGCCTATGTTTGCTTGTGAGACGGAATGTTATTTTAAAATGCTGGTGTTTACTGCTTTTACAAACTCCCCCGGGAATGACGCTATACACTTTACAGGGGCCGAAACCTATAATGAAGTAAAGGACAGTTATTTTAATGGTTTTTGCAAAGGCATAGTAACATCAACGAATACCGACTTGTGGATATTTGAAGATGACTTTGATAATTGCGCTGATGCAGCCATAGAAATTGCAGCCGGTTCCTCCATTGGAGGAAGGCTCAGGGTTTCAGAATGTGATTTTACAAATTGTTTAAAAGGAATACATTTATTGTCGGGTGTATCAGAAACGGTTTCCGTTTATAACGGTGCATTTTATAACACTCCATCTGGCCAGGATATCGGCATTTTATATGTTCCGGCTACATTTACCGCCTTTACGTCAATATTTATCTCCAACACGGCATGGAACAATCAGGGTATATACATAAGCGGATTTGATTTTACACGCTCAGACGGCAGAGACGCCAATGCCGATATTGTTAACAATATCGGAATAGAAAATGAGATTCCCCATTGTAAAATAAATGTGGTTAATAATTCAAATACCACGACGATAAGCAATAATGGTACTTTTTACAAGCCAACATGGACCAATGCCACAACATCGTTCACATGCAAGTGGACCTTATCAGGCAATAAAATGACCTATCAAACTAATAACACAAGGGATATATGGGCCATTATTTCAGGCGACTTAACAGTAAACAACGCGAATCGTGTTATCACCATTGCCATTTATAAGAATGGAATTACAGGCACAAAGTATGGAGAAACTGATCTCCGTGTTACAAATAGCAACCAACCTTTTCAGTTTTCAACGGTAATTTTTGTACCAAAAATGACAAAAAATGATTACCTGGAACTATATGTGACTTCATCCAGCAGTAACGATGTAGTTACGTTCCGGGATGTTCAATGGTTTACAAATACCCAATAACAGCGGTGAGTATAATTTTTTTCAATAATTTATCAATCTAATTAACAGAAATTGCAAGCACTATGAAAAGTTTTTTATCAACTATTGCATTACTCTTGTTTTGTTTTATCGCGCTTGCTCAGGATCAGATGACCAATTCCGGCAATTTGCAACTACACCCGGGTTCGAAAATTGCGTTTTGGGGTGATTTTACTAATAATGGTTTTTTCAGAGATAATGGCGCTCTTTGTGCATTCACAGGATTGGGCAATCATATAATTGCCGGAACTCAAGCTGTTTCATTCCGTAGTATGAAAATAAACAATGCCAATGGAATAACTTTACAGACTCCCATTGAAATAATGGATACCTTGAATTTGTTCAGCGGTCCGCTTGACCTTAATTCGAATATGATCACAATATCTAATGCTTCCTCTTCCGCTGTCGTGAGAACAGGAGGATACATTATCAGCGAAAACACCTATAATTCCGGCAAAGTAAAATGGAATATTGGAGGAAATCTGCAGGAGTTTGTTTTTCCATTCGGAGCAGTAAACGGCGAATACATTCCTTTTACATTTAATCTTACTTCAGGTAATGCGGGCAATGTAATTGTTTCTACCTATCATACCGAAGCTGATAATACACCACTTCCAAGCGTACCACAGATGGTTTATAATATAAATGACATAGAAGGAAACGATAACAGCGCTAATACGGTTGACCGTTTCTGGCAAATAGATCATGACGGAACCGGTGTTATTGCTACTGTATCATTTACCTGCACGATTGAGGAGGCTGATAGTATTACCAGCCTTCAGGCTCAGCGCTGGAACGACACCACCAAATTGTGGGAAATTCCAAATGAACTGCAGACAGCCACTTTGACTTCGGTTACCATTTCCGGAATTCACAAATTTTCGCCGTGGACAGTTTCGGGTATTCATACAACAATAGATGGGCCTTTGCCAATAAGCCTGGTAAATTTCGATGCAAGCAGGAAAAATGCAACTGTTGAGGTTACCTGGATCACGTCCAGCGAAACAAATAATGATTTCTTTACGGTTGAAAAAACTACAGATTTTAATTATTTCGAAACTGTCGGGATAAAAAAAGGCGCCGGGAACAGCAATCAAAGCATTAACTATAACATGACCGATTATAATCCGTACAGTGGAGTCTCCTACTACAGGCTTAAACAAACAGATTTTGACGGGCATTCAGTGTGTTCAAAATTCAAATATATATTGTTTGACAGCAATGAACTGAGCGCTTTGGAACTTTTTCCGAATCCTGCAAATAACGCAGATATTACTATAGATGTAACCGCGCCGGAACCAGGAATACTGCAACTAATTGTAAGCGATATTTTTGGAGCTGAGGCCTATAAAACCAGTTTTACTCTTAACAAAGGCAGAAATTTATTAAAACTTGATAAAATGAATGGTTTAAAGGCGGGACTATATACATTTTCTTTTCTAAGCTCGGGAAAACAGGTAACAAAGAAGATGGTGATTTTGTAGAAGCCGGTACAATGGCATCCCACCCAATATTCGGTTGTCAATAAAATTATAAATGTTTTCGGTAATTTTTTTTATTGCCAGGATCACATTTACTTTGTCGATTCCGCATCAGACTTTTTCAGCAGACCCTTTTTAACCAAGTTTATTAGACCTAATTATTCCTATTTCTGCGTATTAGAATATTTTTAATGCGGCATTTGGGGTTAATGAAAATCGCCAGCTTATCATGCGTTTTCCAAGTTGTTCCGGCGCTTTTGCTTTAATTGCTTGTAAAAGGAAGGGGAGAGCCCGGTAACTTTTTTGAATTGTTTTGATAAATGTGAAACACTGCTGTAAAACATTTTATAGGAAATTTCTGTAAGGCTGAGTTCGTCGTACAACAACAGTTCTTTTACCCGTTCAATTTTATGTATGATGATGAATTGCTGGATGGTCATCCCGGTGACTTCCGAAAACATGTTGGCAAGGTAGGTATAGTCGTGGCCTAGTGTTGAGCTGATGTAATCGGAATAATTTACTTTTGGTAATTCATCAGTATAATGGATCATTTCGATGATCACATTTTTTATTCTTTCGATCAGGATGCTCTTTTTATCGTCGAGCAGTTCCAGTCCCGACCGGAGCAGGTTTTCTTTCAGCAATTCGCGTTGTTCTTTGGTAATATCTTCGAGTATTTCCACCACGCCAAGGTCTACAATTACATAATGCAATCCCAGTTTCTTCAGTTCTTCTTTCACCAGGATTTTGCATCTCAGGCTGACCATATATTTGATATACAATTTCATACGAAGCTTGGTTGCTCAACATTCAAAGATACGAAAAATTAAGAAAGCAACCGCTATAAGCAAAAAAGAGGCTCCAGCCTCTTTTTTGCTTAACAAACTAAATGTTTTTGGAAATCTGTATCGGGTATTATTATTTTTCAACGACAAACCGTTTTCTTAAAATGGTATTTTCATTAACCAGCAGCTCTATGGTATAAACGCCATTTGCAACATCCCGTAGTTCGATCATAATATTATCCGGATTCTTTTCACCAGCCGTCCATTGAATATTCCGTCCAAGGATATCCGTGATTCTGATGTCTTCCAGTCCAAACGAAATGCTCAGCTCGGCCGGAAATAGAATTTGGAAACTTCCCCCATTGGGATTCGGGTAAAGCGAAAACATTATTTCCTTATTTGTTTCCTGCATTCCGACATAATAATTAAATCCATCTGAAAATGCGGAACAACCATTGGCAAAGGTCACCAAAACCATATACTGGCCCTCGGCAATTATATTGATTACGCTGTCATTAGCACCGGGAACAATATTACCCTGATAGTACCATTGGTATTGAATTCCGTCTACAGGAGTATGAAGGGTCAGTCCATTCAGAAAAACCTGAACGGCGGGTACTGTATCCACCTGAATAATGATATTTGAAGATGAACAGTTATGGTCCTGCATGGTAACTACTGCACAATGGGAATTTCCGCCATCAATACATCCAATGCCAAATAATGAAGTTACAGCTTCTGGTTCATTAACCGGGTTGGTATGCTGCTGTCCCAGCTGGCCATATTCATTTGCACCCCATGAGAAAACATTATCATCGGTACGAATTACATATGACGTGTTTTGGCCAGAACGGACAAGTTTTCCGGAACCAGCTTTGACGATTTTTACCGGGTACAGCGCATTCGCAAATGAAGCATTACCAAGCTGTCCATTGGCGTTACCACCCCAGGTATAAACATGTTGTGCAGAGTCAACGGCGATGGAATGGCCAAACCCTCCGTCAAAACCCGTAACAGGCAATGGCAAATTCACTATTATGGGGACCATGCTGCCATTATAAGACCCATTTCCCAACTGTCCGTAATTATTGGCGCCCCATACCCAAAGTGAGCCGTCATTTTTTAATGCCATACTGTGATTTCCTCCTGCCCGGACAGCCACCACATTGTCGATGCCATGAACCTGTACCGGAATGTTCTCTGTTACCAGGGTGCTGTCACCCAATTGTCCGTAATTGTTGTATCCCCAGGCCCACACCTTTCCGTCGGCTGTAACAGCAATACAATGATTATCTCCGGCAGCCACATCAATTACCTGAGTAAGCGACGTCACGGGGTTTGGAAAGTTGCTGGTGAAATAATTTCCGTAACCGAGTTGGCCATTTGTGTTTTCACCCCATGAAACAAGAGTGCTGTCTTGCAAAATGGCAACTCCGAATCGTTTACCGGCAGATACGCGGGTTGCATTTGAAATGCTGCCGACCGAAACAGGTACCGGAGAATTGGTGAAGGTTCCATTTCCGAGAGCTCCGAATTCATTTTTACCCCATGATCTGACAGAACCGTCATTCATTAGTGCCAGAGTGTACTCGGCTCCGCAAGCAACTTCGCTGATTTCCGCGATACCGGTGGCAGGGTTAAAATTAAGAGAATTATTTAATGTGGCATCGCCCAGTTGCCCGAAATAGTTTGCTCCAACCGAAGAAACAGCATCGCTACCGCCGGAAGATGCCGCTACCGTATAAGTTCCTGCGTCGTAAACATATAATTCCTGACTGGTTTCCCCAACAATTACAGAACCGTTTTGATACCAATTCAATCCATCAGCTACACTGCTTTCGAGCAGGGCGGAATCCCCTTCGCAGAATGTTGCGTCGGGAGTAACAGATATTTGTGGAACAGGTAATACATGAACAAGAATGTTTCCAAAAGCATTCTGGATACAACCCGTTCCGAGCGACGTTCCTTCAACACTAACTACTTGTCCATCGGTGATTATAGCGGGAGTAAAAGTGCTATTTGCTGACTGTGTTCCCTGGGATATTCCATCAATATAAAACTCATACAAATCAGCGCCGGTTGCATTGAATGTTAGCGGATCCCCTTCACAAACAACACCTGCCAGAGGTGTACAATGGAGTCCGATATCAATATAATTTACATTTAGACTAATAGTAGTATCTGCTACTGACCAGCAGGCTCCGTTTCCACCATGCAGATTAATAACCTGGCCGTTTTCCAGATTTGCAGTAATATAAACAGAATCATTAGATACAGGGATTCCATCAAGATAGAAGATATACTCCTGCGCCCCGGTGCCTTCAAAGATAATGGTATCTCCATAGCAAATATCCGCATTGATAGTATTGACGGTAAGATCAACCACGGGATATGTATTTACTGAAGCTGTAAAATCATCGCCTGAAACGGACAAACATCCGGATTGGGAGCCCATAACAGATATTGTCTGGCCGTTTGTTACCGATGTTGAGGAAAAAATATTGTTACCGGAAGGCACTCCCATGGATATTCCGTCAACAAAGAACTCATAAGTGGAGGCACCTCCGGCTATAATTGTGAGGGTGTCGCCGGCGCAATAATTAAGCGGTGATAAGGGTGTAAAAGTTACAATCGGATAAGGATTAACAGCATAAGTATAAATATTTGAGGATGTTGCGGAGCATAATCCGGTAGTGCCCTTAACAGTAACAACCGCCCCGTTAATAAGTGCGGATGTTGTAAAAACAGAATCCGGACCTGCTGATCCCTGTGAAACACCGTTGATAAAAAACTCATACGTATCAGTTCCGCCGGAAATAAATGAAACGGTGTCACCAGCACAAATAGTAGTATCAGGGTCGCTCTGTGACAAAACGACTACCGGATTCGTGTTGACAATAATAGTGTAAATATCGGAAGATATTCCCTTACAGCCTTCCATCGAGATTGCCTCCATGGTAATAACCTGGCCGTTTGTCAGAGTACCTGTAGAAAAGGTATTTAAAAAGCTAAAAGCGCCGGTAGTATCTCCGTCAACCGAAAACTGATATTTATCAGCACCGGAACCCGTAAACGTTATCAGTTCGCCTTCACATATTGTTGTATCGGGATCAGAACAAGCCATGGGTGCCGCCGGTATAGGATTGACAGTGGCAATCAATGCGGATGGCACACAGGCGCCGGTTGTACCACCGACTGTTACATACTGTCCGTCACTAAGGCCGGAAGCGTAATAAACCGAATCGTGGCTAAGTGTTGTAACGGCACTACCATTGATATAAAACATATACACGGAATCTCCATGAGCAATAAACTGAATGGTGTCATTAGCGCAAATTTCATTTGCCGACCACGTCCAGGTGATCTGCGGACGAACATCTATGACGATAGCACTGTCAGCCTGTGCCGGACAAACGCCTAAAATTCCTTCGACGGTGATTATTTGCTGATTAACGAGAGAATCAATAGAGAAATTGTCGGTAGCGCTGAAAGGTCCAATGGTATCGCCGTTTATGGAGAACTGGTACTGATCGGCCCCGGAAGCCTGGAAAGTTACAAGTTCTCCGTTACAGATCACATGATCGGGGTCAGAACTACTGAGACTGACAACGGGTGTGGGCATTACGTCAAATTCAAGAAAAGTACTGCTGAATGCGATACATCCTTCCGGTGAAATACCGGCAACAATAATATTATCGCCATTTGATAGTGTTGAAATGGCAATAGTATCCAGTGCTGTCGTGGATCCCAATGTGTCTCCGTTAAGAAAAAACTGAAATAAACTCGCATTGCCGGCATTAAAAACCACTGTCGAGCCCGAACAGATTGTCAGATCAGGATCAGAGCAGGTTAGTGTTACCAATGGTAATGGGTCAACCGAAACCGTCAGTGTGTCAACACTGATAGTTCCGCAACCCATGGTGGCATTTTGTCCGAACAGTGTGAACTGATCGCCGTTAACAACTCCAGGGATAGCCCATTGGTTTGTTGTACTGAAAAAATCATATACCGCTCCGTTCCTGAAAAGCTGATAATTATCAGCTCCATTTCCGGTAAAAATAATAGTATCAGCTTCGCAGATAGTAGTATCAGGTTCATCCGATACAAGTCCGACAATTGGAAGGCTGTTTACTGTGTAAGTATAGTGATCGCTCGTGTCTACACACCCCTGATAGGTTAAAATGACGAACACTTCATCACCATTATTAAGGCCGGCAGTTTTATAAATTGAATCGGGAGGTAATATTGAATCACCAGCAACCATAAACTGGTATGAAGGGTTTGGGTTAGATGAATTTGCATTAAAGGTGACGGTATCGCCCATACAAATAACAAAGTCCGCATCTGATGTGCTTAGTGTCACTTCGGGCTTGTAAATTGTCAGGGTGTCTATGTATGTGTCAAGACATCCGGTTGCCGTGTCGATAGATACCAGAGAAACAACATAGCTGGTATTATTCGCATAAAGATGTGAAGGATCAGGCAAGGTTGAAGAACTGTTATCCCCGAAAGACCAAAGAAACTCCATGCCGGCACCTCCAAAATAGGTGGACGATAAATTTGTAAAATGAATACTATCATTGAAACAAGTAGCAGGAGGCAGGGAAAATAATGATGTTGTCTGTTTTGATGAATCAAAAAGCCATCCGGGATTATTACCAAGATTTTTACTGAATAGAGCAGAGGCCCCAAATGTTGCCCTAATATCTTTAATATTCAGACAGGTGCCATAAAAACCGCTCCCGTCCGTTGTGGTAAGCGTGGCAAGGCTTCCCGGAATTGAACTCCTAAAATATATGGAATCAAGGCAGGTTGCATTAATAATTATACTGTCAAATAATTGCACCATACCTGATTTCAACCATATATGTAACCCGGGATTTATTTTCAGCAGTTCAATGGTGTCAGAACTTTGGATATCTACCCTGTAATAAACTCCGTTGGCTTCCGGCTCACGGTATCTGAACTCCACATATGCATATTTTTGGGTACCACCATCAAAAATATTATACCCGGATGAATTATCTCCCAGGATGAGTTCGGAAGCATCCATATTTAAATTCAAGAGCGAACCATCCTGCATCATAAAATTATATGCGGCAGTTATTCGGCTGTTGCTGAAATTGACGCGTTTCAGTTTATCCCCGGAAACTTTTAATACACCCGCATAAATATCTTTCTGACCGGAGGTAAATGTCCCCGACAAAATGTTGATGGTATTTAGAGTATCCAGCACAAGGTTTTTAAGCAAACAGACGGTATCGGCAATATTTTTTCCTTCGATGCTCAGGTTTACATTAATTTGGTTGCAAGGTGTGAATTTGCTGTTTCCATTCTGAGGTGAAAATATAAACTGAGGCGCATCTGTATCTGAAGATTGAAAATCATTTGTATAGCCAACGTTTAGTGTATCGCACATGCTGACAGATGCAGTAACAGTAAGATCACTTTGGAGCAGCAAAGCCGGTTGCCCGATTATTTTGGCGTCCCATATCATATGCCCGCAGTAGGCATTTGTTTCAATAATGACCGTATCATGGCTTCCGAGAACAGATAGATGAATACTGTCAAAAACAACGGTGTCCATTGGTCCGGGCAGGCATAAGGCTGTTACGTTATTGACCTTCCAGTTGAGCCGGTCGTTCCATGATTCTGATTGTAAACCAGACCAGTAATATGTTTTTCCGATGCTCCCACCGGTAATATTCCAACCGGAAAATTTGTTCAACCCGGTTGAGTTAAGTGCGTTATAAATATGACTGGTATCATTAACAGCACATACATTTTTAATGATTACATTATTAACGTTGATAATATTCATGGTGTCAGCGCCATTCATCATGAATAATGCTGTATCCGCGGAACCGGAGTAATTGCTTAAGGTGATCGGTTCTGTGCACGAACCCGAGGCATAGATAGAGTCGAACCGAATCGTCTTAAAAGGTTCACACTCGAACAGCGTTCCTGCATCAATTTTAATCAATCTGCAATTTGCACCACCAGCGATCCTGACTTTTGGGTATCTGATATCCAGTGTGTCAAAGTTCTTGTTACCTGCATCAACAAGCATAAAATCCGGTCCTGTTCCTACCAGGCGAATGGCTGCTGAATTGTTTACCAGGGTGAGGTTGCTTCCGGTAGACCTCCAGGTAGTATCTGTCCCGTTAAGATAGATAATGCTGTTTGAATAATTCAGCGATCGCGGCAGGCTCCCTCCAGACAAAAAAGCATTACATCTTAAATTATGATTATTAAGATTCAGTGTTCCTCCAATAAGTTTTAATCCTCCTTTTAAATTCAGCGTATCCAATAATTTCCATTCATTGGTCGCGGATCCGTAAATTTCAATATCACATTTAATAACCGCTCCGTTGCCGGTTATCGTATCCGGCCCGGGTACAAATTTTTGCAGTTTTAAACCTCCGGAATTTTCAAAATGCGACAAAGGGCAAAGAACAAGATTTCCGGTAGCTGCTATTGAGCCATTTCCATTGATAAATCCTTCAAACGTATTATTAGTCCACGTCATGTTATTACAATATGCATTACCGTCAACGGTGATGGTATCATTTGAACTGAAAGACAGGTTGTCAATAAATACGTTCGTATTTCGTGAAGGAATACATGCCTCTGTAAAAACCACAGGGGTTGTCGACCAATGTCCTGAATCATTCCAGTTTCCGCTTCCATTTCTCCAGTATAAGTCGCCGGAATATGTTGGCTCGTTTATGGTCCAGCCCAAATTATTTCCTTCATCGAATGAATTGTTTGCCACAAATATTCCCTGAGCCTCTATACTTTTTAATTTAAGAAATTCTGCAGTGATAGAACTGATGGATTTGAAAATCGGGCGCGGGGTAGAGCAGCCCATGTCATCATCACACAGGGGGCAGGACGGGCAAAACGCCTTGATAAAATTGTAACTGTTACAATCCCCGGCTGAAGTCATGCTGTTTACAGTGATCGTAATTCCTCTTGCCAAAGCAACATTGGATCCTGAATTAAAAGCCAGCAGGGATGTTTTAAAAGAATTAAATAACATAACATGTGATTGGGGCAGATGAACTTCTTTAAAGCTGTTGACAAAGTCCTTTCCCGTTCGGATTTTCACGGTATCTGATCCTGAATAAAGAAACCGGATGATCGAAGTATCCGATTTAAGAGTCAATCCCTGAGATTGAAAATACAACGTATTGCCTGGTGCATTCAATGTGATGGTGGAGCTTGATAAATCGATAGTTCTGTTTAGCGGAGTGACACTGGTCAACGATGCGGCGTTTAAGGCATACCCCTTAGTGTAAAATTTACCTCCTCCAATGATTTCTATACCACCGTTCACAGACAACGGGCTTAGTAAGAACATTTTTTTGTTTCCGGTAAAAATTATTTTACCCGGGATGGAATTTGTATACGTATTAGCATAGTTCGTATCAAGGAAATTATAAGCGAGATAAACAGGGCCGTTTTGCAGGAAGTTAATTGAGTTTGACAGCGCCATGGATCCTTTTATGGTGAGGGTGTCGTTGCTGTACCATTTGGGGGTTCCGACAGGTATAGAATATTTTAATGTTGAGTCGGTATTGAAATGCAGGCAAGTAACATTATAGCCGTTGGTGTATAACAATCCGTTTACAAAAGATAAACGATTATAAGGAAGGTATAACCTGCTAAGCAGTTTAACAGAATCAGAGGTGAGAACCACATCGCATGCCAGGGAATTATTCGAAAAATCCAGTTTGGCTGCTACCGGGAGGTGGGCGTCAATTTCAAGCACGCCCGAAAAGTTGAAGGTTAAATTATTTGAAAGTATACAGTTTCCATGAATCCGCAATGTGTCTGTTGTGGATGAAAAGAAATATGCATGGAAAACGATGCCGCTCCAGTCCATCATCGCACATTCAGAGATTATAGTATCAAAATTTACTGACTGGTTGTTCAAAGAGAACGAGTTTTCATCGAAATATACGGTATCATTAGCTCCCGGAAGGCTGGAATGCATAATAGCACCGCCGGAGTTAAGGGCCCAGTGGTTGGTTACATCGGACCAGTTACCGCCATTACCTACCCAGAAATATTTATCAGCCTTTGCCGAGTGAAAAATTGATAATAAAAATATAATCAGAATTAGTAATCTGTTCATAATAAAATACTTAACTTAATTGTTGTTAACAGTTTTAATTTTTTCGGTGTGAAAAGTACAAAAAATTTTTAAAAATTTACATAAATGCAAATTTAAAAAAATGTTTAATTTTATCGGGTCGTAACAAATGGTTTCTTTGATATAAAGAAAATATACGTCATATTTGCACAAAAATATGTATTATTTCAACATTTTTAAAAATCCTATTACATAATTTTTTATAAATACCCCAACAAATGAAAAAACAATGGTTATTATTTCTGGTTTTAGGATTATGTTTTTCAATTAAAACTACTTTTTCCCAGGTACAAACAACTCCCATCGATAGTACATTTTATAAGGAGGTCAAATCAAATTCTGTTGATAGCGCCACTTTTGCTAAGAAACAACTGCCAACTTATGATGGAAAAGGTATTCCCGTGGATGTTCAACGGGATCTCAGCGATACGCTGTCCGTTTTGCCCGGTACGCATGGAAAGCTGAGGGTGCCAAGATATTTCGAACCGTTCACCTATGAAAAAATATCGGGGTTTCTTCATAAAGGGACTTCATCGAGTATTATCGCTTATGAATATCCTGGCGCCGCTTTTACTGCAATAACCAACCAAATGTCTGATTCGACTTTTTCGAAACAGGGCGCTGAATTAATTGAAATACTTGATCTGAAACGGTCCGACGGTAGCCCGGCTAAAGCTTATGTTGTGCGTATTAAGACCAAAACAGCGCCGGTTATCCGCATCATGTATTTTACCGGAAATTACCAGACCACCTATTACCTTATTGCAAACATTCCTGAGGTAGTATCGAATTTGTTAAGAAATGTTATCCTGGAAAGTTTTAAAACTCTTGAATTTAAAATTGATTAAAATGGTAAAAATAATACGCTTCATTGTTATTCCGCTCATTTTTTATTCCTTTTGCCTGAACGCCCAGGATACGATTGTTACCTATCCTGCGAAATTTCATACGGAAAATCAGAATTACTGGGGCCCGGGTACTACGGAAGTTAATTCTCACGAAATTTTAATTGATTATCATTATCCGGTCACTCCATTTGGATGGGACTACGTTTATAATATTGCCGGAGGGCAATACGGGATTGCGGCCGGAGCGTTCACATGGGTTACTGTAGGAGCGGGATTGGATATCCATGCGGATGGCGAGAAGGTAAAGGTAGATTACCTGGCTGATATTGATATGCAAATGCCTGCTGCCGGAACCTTCGACAAAGGAGATGTCGTTACAATCCAGACAGATATGGACCCTGTAGCAGATAGCTGCAAAATAGAATACGATAAATATAATTTAGATCTGGGCCTGACATTGGATTTTGGCCTTGGAATCTGGATCGGCGCACAAGCCTGTTGGGACGATTGTTATGGGTATACTGTTTTTGAATATGACCTGCCTGCACTGTCGGTCAGTTTGATAAATATGTCAGGCGGTTCCTTGACAATTGGTGAAGAGAATATTAACGGAGAAATTTTTCCGGATATGCCGCCGGTTTTATCTAATTATCTTTATACTCATGATTCTCTTTCTCTTGGTATTCCGGGAATGCCTTTTAAGGTTGTGTTGAAGTATCCATCCCGCAGTAATGATTTTAACAATACTTTTTTGTCGGGTGATACTTTAATTTGTCAGTCTGTATCACCATTCAAATATATGCAGTTGCAGATAGATGTTATAAAACTGGTAGGAAAAATTTTGGCAAAATCGCCTGAGCCGACCACACACGCTGCAGGGTTGGTCCTGAGTAACCTGAGCAATAATTATGATTTAGGAATAATAGGTATCCCAATTCATATCGGATATACGATAATAAAGTCGGGAATAAACTTGAAATTGTATCATAGCCGTAAACTAAAGTTTATTCCAAGCGTCAGCTCGCAAATGAAATTTCCAACTATTGTAGATTACAAAGTGGTAAGGCCGGATAACTCCATTGCCTCACAAGGCAGCGATTCAATAGTTAATTATAAAGTAGGGGAAGATATCAGTTTCACGTACCCATGCAATTATGATTTCATGAATATTTCTTCCAAATATTCTATTACAAATCAATTTTCGAATCATACCTGGGATAAATACATGATGAATTTTTTCGTAGAAATGCTGTGGATAAACATTGAGTTGCCACCAGTAACTATTATCCCCGAGATATGTATTCCTATTTATGAGCCTTGCGGTCCGTGGTATTGTTATTTTTGCGACTGGTGTTATGACGGAGAATGGTGTACACCAGCATTGGTTTTTCCTGGTGTTAATTTTAATGCCGGACCTTTGGTGAATTGGGAACTTCCTATAAACTGGAAATACTTTGATTGGGCAAATAACACATGGTCCCTGAATGGGTTTAACACATATTCTTCGCCGGCTCCTCTTAGATTGTCTCCCAGGCCCTTTACCATAGCAGCCACTTCGATACCTGTCAATTGCTTCGGCCAGAATACCGGACAAGCTACGGTTACCGTTACCAATGGGAATCCCCCTTACACTTATGAATGGTCAAACGGGCAACCACCCACAACTTCCTTCAGCAACACCAACACTATGAGTAATCTCGGCCCCGGCACCCAATATGTAATTGTTACGGACGCCAGTGGTTGTCAGACATTCATAAACGTTACTTTGGATCAGCCGCACGCGGCGCTTTCAGTAAACGCAAATGTTACTCATGTTAATTGTAATGGAACGGGAACAGGTGCAATAGACATTACTCCTGCAGGCGGAACCGCACCTTACACCTACAACTGGAGTAGTGGAGCCCTTACGGAAGATCTTAGTTTGGTCTCATCAGGAAACTATAGTGTTACGATTACAGACAGCAAAGGATGTAATTTCGTTCAGAGTTATACCATACAACAACCTCTTCCACTGCTGGTGTCACCTGCCTTCTCTAATGTCAATTGTTATGGCGATTCAACGGGCACCGCCGCTGTCGTGGCAAACGGAGGTATTTCACCGTATACGTATTCATGGTCGCCCGGAGGATATAATCAGCCGAACGCGGATAACCTGCCGGCCGGCTCATATACAGTCAGTGTGACGGATGTAAATGGCTGCGTAAATACCCAGGTCATACAAATCAATCAGCCGTCTTTACCTGTTTCTATCAGTGCAACCACACAACATGCCTCATGTTATGGAGAAGCATCAGGGAATATTAACATTGTTCCTGCAGGAGGAACATTACCATACAACGTTACATGGTATAACCCTGCCGGCCAGATCATGAATCAACACAATTTCAGTATAGATTCCCTTACATCAGGAACCTATAATGCCATTATTACGGATGCATTGGGGTGTTCAACGGATACCAGCATTTTTATTTCTCAGCCTCCCACGGTGAGTTGGAACTTTAGCACTGTTGACAATCTCTGTTTTGGTGAATCAGAAGGATCAGCTGTGATTTCAGTCACAGGAGGTGTTGCTCCGTATACTTACCTCTGGTCGACAGGTTCCGTGGATTCGGCTATAACCAACCTTTCTTCCGGAAATTATTCTGTGACAATATCCGATAACAATGGCTGTGACCACGAGGCTTCCGTGATGATTTATCAGCCTGGTTCTGCGGTTTCAGCCTCTGTGGTGCCGACCCATATTTTATGTTTCGGGTACCCCAGTGGCAAGGCAGATCTAAATCCTGTTGGCGGAACACCTCCTTATACCTATTCCTGGTCAAACGGATTTACCGGAGAAGACCTGATAAATGTTCCTGCCGGTACATATACTGTAACCGTGACGGACAATAATGGTTGCATTTCGTATAGTGGTACGGTCATTAATGAACCACAGGATTCTCTTTCAATGCAGGTGAACGTTGTCAATCCCAGTTGTTATGGGTTTAATAATGGCAGCATCAGTGTTCAACCAACGGGCGGCACAACACCGTATTATTTGAGGTGGGACGATACAGATTTTCTGATCAGCAGCTCCGGGCATTTACTAAGTGACCTTACTGCTGGTTCCTATCAAATTATCGTAACGGATGCCAATGGTTGCCAGTTAATTCAAACAATTCTTATTACTGCCCCTGCGGCCATCATTCTTGAAACGACCACGACAATTGTGAACTGCTTTGGAGGATCGGACGGCTCTATCGACCTGAATGTAATCGGAGGTACCTTGCCATACAGTTATTTGTGGTCAAATGGATTGGTCAGTGAAGACCTTTCCGGAATGCCTGCAGGTGTATATACCGTAACAGTGACCGATGCACAGGGGTGTACCTTAAAAATTACCAGTCAAATAAACAGTAATCCCGAAATTCAGGTGACATCGACAACACAGCCTATCAGTTGTATAGATAATGCCGATGGAAGCATAACTGTTACGACCTCTGGCGGAACCGGTGATATTTCCTATCTCTGGTCGGATGGTAGCACTGAAAACAATATTCATAATCTTGCTGCCGGAAATTATTCCATTACTTTAACCGATGCCCTGGGTTGTTCAAGACTGCTTGAATTTACAGTCCCCTCAAGTTTATTTGAATGTATATCTATTCCAACATCTTTTACACCGAATGAAGATGGAATAAATGATACATGGATCATAAGGAATATTGACCTTTATCAGGGAAATGTGGTACAAATATTCAACCGCTGGGGCAACCTTATCTATGAAAGATCACCGTACAATGAACCATGGAATGGCACCTTTAAAAGTAATCCCGTGCCCTCAGAAACCTATTACTATATCATTGATTTAAACAATGGGACCAAACCATTTACAGGAACAGTAACTATTATAAGATAATATTGTATATGAAACGACTATCTTTTTTTCTTTTGTTAATTGCCGCATCAATTCTGGCCTTTGCTGAAAAAAATCCCGGAAATAAAAATGACGGAAACAGTCCGCCGCCCTGTCATACTGCAACACTCAGCGGGCTAAATGTTTCTTGTTACGGGGGTTCAAATGGGCAGGCAACCGTTACCATCAATCGTCCCGGTACCTATGATGTGATCTGGTCAAACGGCGTTTTTGTCGATAATACCACGACGCTGACTCAAACCATCAGCGGGCTGAGTGCGGGTTATTATGATGTTCAGGTGATTGATGTGGTGAGCGGATGTTCGGCATTTGATATTATCAATATCACACAACCCCTGTTATTAAAAACCAGTAAAACATTTGAAAATGTAAAATGTTTTGGTATGTCCACCGGCAGTATCAATCTTAGCGTAACAGGAGGCACCACAAATTATAATTACACTTGGTCCAGCGGCCAGAATACCCAAGACCTGGCTAACTTAGCAATAGGAAATTATTATGTCACGGTTACAGATAGCAAAGGGTGTATAGCAAAAGACACTGTTACTATCGTACAACCCGCACAGGCTGTCGGGCAATCGTTAACCTACCTAAACCCTAAATGCACCGGGTCCTCCGACGGATCTATAGATCTTACCGTTTGGGGCGGAACAGCCCCTTATGTGTATAACTGGAATGACAGCTTAGATTTTTCACAGGATTTAAATAGCATTCCTGCTGGCAGCTATGATGTCGTAATTACGGACGCCAATCTTTGCACCCTTAACGCTTTAGTGACCCTTATAAATCCTCCGGTTCTTATGGCTTCTTTTTCTTCAGTGGATAATCTTTGCTATGGTGATACCCAGGGAAGCATTGATATGGAGGTTACAGGAGGAACGCTTCCTTACTCATATTCCTGGGCAAATTCAGACTACGTACTTTCATGGCCTACACAGGACCTCGCGGGTTTGGCTAATTATAAATACTACGTCACGGTTACCGATGCAAACGGTTGTTTTCGTATCGATTCCGCACTCATCAGTTCTCCCCCTGAAATATTAAGCACTATTTCACCTACCGATGTTACATCCTTTGGAGGAATGAATGGCGCTATCACCCTTGGCGTTACAGGTGGCGTCCTTCCTTATTCTTTTATATGGTCCAACGGAAGCAGTAATCAAAATCTTACGGGTATACCTTCCAATTGGTATTATGTTACAATAACCGATGCGCATGGATGTACCCGTGAGGATTCTGTTTTTATCAAAGAACCTTTAAGCGCGCTGGTTGTTGGCCTTACCGCACAGAATGCCTCCTGTTTTGGGAGCAGCAGCGGAGGCCTTTTTTCAGTAGCCGCAGGTGGCACGCCGCCTTATACCTTCATTTGGTCGACCGGCGATACCACGGAAACCGTTTCGGGTGTCTCAGCAGGGATTTATACCATAACTGTTTATGACTTCTATGGAAATTTTGTCACAGATTCGGTGGAGGTTTTACAGCCAGATGCTATCACATTCAATTATTCTGTCGGCAGCATCACATGTAACGGGCTTCTTAACGGGAGCATTGATATAACGATGGTAGGCGGAACACCACCTTTCACATACGAGTGGATGAATTCAGATTATGTACTTGCAGCTCTTACCGAGGATATTTCAGGAATGCCTGCCGACCAGTATTATCTGGAAGTTATGGATACTCTTGGTTGTACCGGGAGCATTAGTATTACGATAAACCAACCGACAGCGCTAAACATTGAGATAACACATACCGATATTTCTTGCGCGGGTGGCGCAACAGGTACCGCCGATTGTATTATCTCCGGTGGTACACTGCCATATAATTATCTGTGGTCCGGCGGCCAGCAAACACCCGGTATTACAAACCTTGCTGCAGGAGTTTATTCCGTTACAGTTACAGACAGCAACAACTGCCTTGTTTCCGATACTATCCGGATCAGCCAGGTTGATTCGGTGTCTGTTGCATATACCACTACACCGGTCAGCTGTATTGACCAACACGACGGAAAGATAAGTATTTCAGCCTCCGGAGGTAATGGTGACTACACCTATCTTTGGAGTAATGGCGCCACGATTCCTGACATTGAGGAACTTTATGCAGGCACCTATGAGGTTACGGTTACAGACTTTATGGGGTGTACCGGTGTGAAATCAGTCACGGTCACAAAATCCGAAATCGACTGTATCAGCATTCCGACCTGTTTCACGCCAAATGGTGATGGGTTTAATGACACATGGCACATCAAAGATGCGGAACTATATCCTGAGTTTTTCCTTGAGGTTTACAACCGCTGGGGACTCTTACTTTTTAGCCTCAACGGAGCCTATGAACAGTGGGATGGAACCTATCACGGAAAACCTCTGCCTTCGGAAACATATTATTATTTTCTCAGGCTAACCTCCGAAAGCCCGGTCATACAAGGAAACATTACGATTGTCAGATAAGAAAAAAATATAATTATGAAAAAAATAGCTACCATTCTCGTTTTTCTCCTCGCATTTAATATGGTAAATGCCCAGCAACTTTCGCTTACCAGTCAGTACATGATGAATCATTATGTCCTGAATCCCGCAATAGCAGGAAGCACCAGTTACATCCCCATAAACCTGAACGTCCGGAATCAATGGGTAAATATCAAAGGGGCGCCTGTTACTCAATCACTTTCTGCTCACGCTTATCTCGGAAAAAATATCGGCATCGGCGGAATTTTCTTTAATGATGTTACAGGCCCGACAAGACGCACAGGAATGAGCGTTTCTGTGGCTTATCATCTAAGGCTGAATAAGGATTATTCGCGTAAGCTGAGTTTCGGTATTGGTGGCGTTTTCTTCCAGCATTATATCAACAAGGAACTGCTTACCACTGATGTCCCCGAAGACATGTCTATCCTCAACGGTTTCAATAACAAGTTCTGCCCGGACGTTAATTTTGGAATTTATTTTTCACAGACCGATAAGTTCTATGTGGGCGCCTCTGTTTTAAATCTTTTTGAAATTAGAAAGGATCTTTTCAATCTGTCCAACAAGATCAAAAACCCAATCAAACGGACCTATTATTTCAATGCCGGTTATTATTTCAAGCTGGGGAGTGACTTTGGTGTTGAACCTTCCTGCCTGCTGCAGCTTCAGGAAACTGGACCCATACAGCTTGATGTCAACGCGAGATTTACCTATAAAAATATGATCTGGCTCGGAGCCTCATATCGTATGAAAGATGCTGTCGTAATGATGTTCGCGCTTGATTTGAAAAAATTTGCGATCGGATATTCCTACGATCTGACCCTAAGTGAGATCAAAAAGCATTCCTACGGTTCTCATGAGATCAACCTGACTTATCGGATCTTTAAGAAAGATGCATTTAAAAATAATTCGTTTCCCCTGTTTAACTGATACTTTTTTTTATGAAGTTTAAATTTTTATCTGCTTTTCTGCTATTGTTGATATGTTCCAGAATAAGCACGGCACAAATATATAAGGCCAATGAATTAATCAGGAAAGGAAATTTTGAAGAAGCCGCCTTTATACTTGAAAGCGCCAGCACGAAAGGGATAAAGGATAACACCTCCCTGATAAACCTGGCATATTGTTATATTAAATTGCATGATTATGGTAAAGCGGAGCAAACGTATATAAAAATTAGCGGCGAAAAAAAAATTGATAAAACACAGTATTTTTATTACGGTGAGGTTCTCCGGTTCATGGGAAAATATATTGAAGCCAGAGAACAATATAACAAATACCTTGAACTATTCCCCGGCGATTTTACCACAACGGTAGCCATCCGCTCCTGTGATTCATTACTAAAATGGAACCATCAGGCCACAGGAGCCACTGTCGTAAATGTAAAAGAACTCAATACGGCACAGGAAGAATTATGGCCCGCGATCACGAACGAAGGGTTGTTCTATATCTCAAATAACATGGATTTGTTGGTTAAAACCGGTTCAACTACTGAATTTATGACCCCGAAAATCACGTTTATTTATCATGTGAAAGACGGGCAGACTTCTATATTCAGGCCATTTAAAGACAGCATCAGTTATCTGAGTTATTCATATAGAAATGGAAAATCAGCGATGGTCGTCAAAGAAATCCGAAATACCGTGGATGGCTTATATATGGGCAAATCCGTGATTAAAGTGAGCGATGACAACAGAACCTGGAAAGATTTTATCCCCGCTGAAATTCCTGAAGGATACATCAGCAACCATCCCTGTTTTGCAAAAAAAGGAACCCGTATCTATTTTGCCAGTGATATCCCAGGAGGTTATGGGGGATCAGATTTATATTATTCGGATTATGTTGATGGTATGTGGAAAAAGCCTGTAAACCTTGGTGAAAACATCAATACTGCCGGAAATGAGATGGCGCCTTTCGTCACTGAAAAGGAGGACATACTGTATTTTGCTTCGGACGGGCACCCGGGTTACGGGAACCTGGATGTTTTCAGCGCTGATGCGGAAGGGAGCGGCTGGAGCCAACCCAGGAACATGCGATCTCCAATAAATTCGGTTGGTAATGATTTTGGCTTTGTTTGCGGAAATAATCCCTATCAGGGATATTTTGTTTCAAACCGTTATGAATTCTCACTTGGAGGTAATGATATTTATACTTTCGGGCTGCCTGAACCTTTGGTAATTCCGGATACTGTTACACCTCCGGTGGTGCAAATATTACCTGTCGATACCTCATATGTGTTTTTCGAAACCGCTAAATGGGTGATTGACCCTGTCTTTAACTCCGGGCTTGATTCCATAGCAGATATTCTGAAAAAACACCCATACCTTAAGTTGAATGTGGTCAGCTGGGCCGATGTCCGCGGTACCGACATGCTCAATTTAAATATTTGTGATGAAAGGGCACTCGCGGTTAAAAACTGGTTCGCCGGCCACGGGATTGATGCCAGCCGTATCATCACCAAACCGGTTGGAGTATCCTCTAAAACTACATTGCCGAAACTGGATTATCATGTCCAGCTGGGTTACCTCAGCAGGCCCGGCCAGGAAGATTATTATCGTAAGCAAATTCAGAACGAAGTTCCGGTAGCCTCGGGTGTTTACGAAGGAAAATATTTTTATTTTGCAGGACGCGGTACTTTTGCTGAAATGACGGCCCTCGAAGCCCAATTAAAATCAAAATATAAAGTGCCTGGTTATATAACGGCCTCTTATGCCAACTACTACCTTCCCGATCTGAAATATGCGCCCAACCGCAGGGTTGATATTTATTTCACAAAGTGAAGCGTTATCAAAGTCAAAAAAGAGGCGAAAAGCCTCTTTTTTTTCTTAGTTAAAAACGTGTTTCCTAATTATGAAAAGGAAAAAAAACAATAGCGGAAAACGATGCGTGAAATGGAAAAACGGCCGTTAACCCGGTTCGGAAAATAATTCTATTTTTACATCGCTAAATTCACCCTGTTTTATAAAATTAAAAAACGTGAAAAAGTTTTTTGGATTTGCTTTTATTATGCTGCTTTTCGGATTGACCCAAAAAGTCTGTTTCGCTCAGAAGGAAACACCAATATTTACTGTAGTGGAACAGATGCCGTATTATCCCGGAGGCGATAGCGCCCGTATAAAGTTCCTGGCAGAAAATATTGTGTACCCGCAAGCTGTAAAAGAAAAGGGTATTCAAGGTACTGTTTATGTTACATTTGTTGTTTATGAAAATGGGCACGTGGAAGATGTGAGGGTATTACGAGGTATTGGCGATGGTTGCGATGAGGAAGCCGTGCGTGTTGTGAAACTGATGCCTGACTGGATACCCGGCCAACAGAATGACAAAAATGTTCGCGTGCAGTATAATATGCCAATACGCTTTTCACTGGCACCCGAACCAAAAAAATCTAATAAAAAAGATTCTAAATCTAAAAAATAAGGGTGTAACAGGATCAGAGATTTAATTAAGGTGAAAACGGTTTTCCTGCAGGAAATAAAAAACCCGGAAGTATTGATACAACCGGAGTTTTAACTGGTGGGACGTACTGGATTTGAACCAGTGACCTCATGCGTGTGAAGCATGCGCTCTGAACCAACTGAGCTAACGTCCCTTTTTTAAGAATAAGTGACCCCGGTAAAATTATTAAAAATTTTGCTCTCCGGGTAAAAAACATTAAAATTATCACCTAAAATGATGATCGTTTTTTTATCCCGCCCAGTTTTCCCTGTCTAAGCTCCGGTACTGGATGGCTTCTGCCAGATGATGATTTTGAATTTCTGATGAATTGTCAAGGTCGGCAATGGTGCGGGCAACTTTTAATATCCGGTCGTAAGCGCGTGCCGATAAACTCAGCTTTTCCATAGCGTTTTTCAGCAGTGTGAGCCCGGTTTCGCCAATATGGCAATAAGTCTGTAGAAGTTTTGTGTTCATTTGTGCGTTGCAATAAACACCCGGAACTTCCCTGAAGCGGTGTTCCTGAACCAGCCTTGCGGCCACCACCCGTTCTCTCACCTTTTCACTTTTCTCGGACGACTGGGCTTTGCTCAATTCTTTAAAAGGAACCGGGGTTACTTCCACGTGAATATCGATCCTGTCTAACAACGGCCCTGAAACTTTGTTGAGGTATTTTTGTACGATCCCGGGCCCGCAGACACATTCTTTTTCAGGATGGTTGTAATACCCGCAGGGACAAGGATTCATGGCTGCCACCAGCATAAAACTGGCGGGATATTCAACGGTGAATTTTGCTCTTGAAATCGTAACAACGCGGTCTTCAACCGGTTGGCGCAACACTTCCAGGACCGTGCGTTTAAATTCCGGGAGTTCATCCAAAAACAGCACGCCGTTGTGCGCCAGTGAAATTTCACCCGGCTGCGGAAAACTGCCCCCGCCAACTAAGGCAACGTCGCTGATTGTGTGGTGCGGTGAACGAAAAGGCCGGACAGAAATCAGGGAAGAGTTTTTGGCCAGCTTACCTGAAACAGAGTGTATCTTGGTTGTCTCCAGCGCTTCATGAAGGTTCAGCGGTGGTAATATCGAAGGCAGGCGTTTTGCCAGCATGGTTTTACCGGCGCCCGGAGGTCCGATAAAAATTACGTTATGCCCGCCTGAGGCGGCTATTTCCAGTGCCCGCTTGATGTTTTCCTGTCCTTTGACATCTTCAAAATCAAATTCGTATTCATTCAGGCGTATAAAAAATTCTTCATTGGTATCCACCGACACGGGTTCTATTTGTATATCCCCGTTCAAAAAATCAACCACCTGACGGAGTGAGGTTACTCCGATAACATCAAGGTTATTGACTATCGCCGCTTCCTTGGCATTTTCTTCCGGAAGGATAAAACCCTTAAACCCTTGTTTTTTGGCTTCAATGGCAATCGGTAAAGCACCCTTGATCGGCTGCAGGCTTCCGTCGAGAGAAAGCTCTCCCATGATGATATATTTCCCCAGCGCTTCTTCTTTCAATTGATCGGAAGCTGCTAAAATGGCGAGTGCGATGGTGAGGTCATAAGCCGAACCTTCTTTTTTTATATCGGCGGGCGCCATGTTTATCACGATCCGCTTTCCGGGATAATTAAACCCGCTGTTCTTAAATGAGGCTATGATCCTGTGTTGGCTTTCTTTTACAGCGCTGTCGGGTAGTCCAACCATAAAAAAATTTATTCCGGCATCGATATTAACTTCCACAGTAATCGTAATCGCATCAATGCCTAAAATGGCGCTTCCATATGTTTTTATCAACATGGGTGTGTGTTTTAATCCCGATAACAAATATATGTTAATTATTGATTGAAAACGTATTTTGTAAAATTGTAAGTGAAAAATTTGCCGGTTTTTTCCCGGGAAATTATTCAAAACAGTTTTGCTTTTTTAAAAGAATATAATTTTATTTGAGAATAATAAAAGAAAATCAATTTGTTTGCCTCGGGCCTAAAGGGAGTAAAATGATTTTCAACCCACCCTTTAGGGCGGGGAAAAGGTTGAAAATCAATATCGCGGATAGTTGGCAAAAATCAAAATAGTGTTTAATAGCACAAGGGCTGAAGCAAAAAAGACACGATTGTCCGGATACAAAAAAGTTTATACTTCCTCAGTAAACGGATGTTCGTGTTTCCACATTTTCCAGATTAAAAAAACCGGAAATAAAAACCAGGGTGCGTTTGCCAACACTCTTAAATTTTGTTAAATTTTTTTCAAGCCGACGTGCTGTAACGTGCGCGCTCCTAGTAATATCGTCGTATAGCACATACAACAGTTGTTTTATGTGTTCCCGTTATTGATTTATTATGTAATTTTGCAGCCGTTTTAAAACTAACAATCAAAAATCAGAAAGATGAAAAACATGAAATTAGTAACATTACTTTTTACAGGATTTTTTATGCTTGGTATATCTCAGATATCCACAGCACAAACACAACTGAATAATTCAGGTTTTGAAGATTGGGAAAATGTTGGTTCTGCCACTGAAGAACCCCTGGAATGGAACTCCTTTAAAACAGCCTCGGGGACTTTAGCGTATTTATATGGTTCAAAAACGATTGCACAATCGACTGTTAAAAGACCTGGTTCCACAGGTACATACAGCTGCCTGATCTGGTCAAAAACCGTTGTTGGTATTGTTGCAAATGGCAATGTCACAACAGGCCAAATCAATATGGGCAGTTCAACTGCTACGGACCCAAGTAATTATAATGTTACCCATACGGCTGATGCTGCTTTCAGCGAAGCTCTTGGCGGTTCGCATCCTGATTCACTGGTTTTTTGGGCTAAGTATGTTCCTTCCAATACTTCCGGAACTGACTCTGCACGTATGAGAGGTGTTATCCATTCAACTTTTGACCTGCACGATCCGCTGGACCTAGCATCTCAGCCATATGTCGTCGGTGATGCTACACTCAATTTTCCTTCAACGCTCAATCAGTGGAAGCGCATCAGCGTTCCTTTCACTTACACAGGCCCGGCCACCACAGCGGATTATATGCTACTCACCTTTACCACCAATAAAACACCCGGCGGCGGTTCTGGCGGAGACAGCCTGTATATTGATGATCTTTCTCTTATTTACAACGGTGTTGGAATATCAGACATTGAAAACACGGAAAAACTTTTCGCGTTTACGGATGCCAATAATATCAATATAAATTTGTCATTAGAGAAATCTTCAAAATCTGAAATTGCTGTTTATAATGTTTACGGACAGATTGTTTATCAGACACAGGTAGTGGCACAAAATATCCAGCATCAAATCGGTGTTGACCAATTTGGAAAAGGTATTTATATTGTCACTGTGACGACCGAAGAAAACCAGCGGTTCAGTCAGAAAATTTCGGTTAAATAAAAATTATTACTTTTGCGTGAATTTTTCATAGCGAAAAAAATTAAACCCTTAGAAATGATGACATTTCGCGCAACAAAATTAGTTATAGCTTTTCTTATTATCGCAGCGGGAAACATGTTTCCCGCTGACGTATTTTCCCAGAAGAGTATTATCAAAGGCGTAATTACCGAAGAGGAATCGAACAAACCGGTACCTTTTGCCAGTATCGGTATCAAAGATCAGCGAACAGGTACTATAAGCGATATTGACGGCAACTATCAGTTTGAAGTTACGCCCGGTGATTATACCTTGTTATTTTCCTGTGTGGGTTACGAGAAACATTCTCAGAAAATAAGCCTAAAACCGGGAAAAACCCTGGTGGTGAATCTTTCCATGAAAATTTCAGTTACCGAACTTAATACTACTGTTGTTTCGGCTTCGAAGTACGAACAGAAACTTGAAGATGCGACCAATTCTGTTGAGGTTATCAAACCTTCCATGATTGAAAATAAAAATATTCTCACACTTGATAAAGCCATAGAATCGGTTCCCGGCGTTGCCATCGTTGACAATGAGCCGCAGATTCGCGGAGGCAGCGGTTTCAGTTCCGGCCTGGGAAGCAGGGTGATGATACTCATTGATGAAATACCGTTGATGCGTGCTGATGCAGGCCGCCCGGTTTGGAGTTTTTTACCGGTGGAGGATGTTGAACAGATTGAAGTGGTGAAGGGTGCGTCTTCCGTTATGTATGGCTCATCGGCCTTAAACGGCGCTATCAATGTGCGTACGGCTTATCCGAAAGACAAGCCGTTAACAAAAGTAACCATCCACAGCGGAATTTACAGCACACCGCCGAAACGATATACCAAATCCTGGGAAGGCTTTAATCCGATAATTTTAGGAGCCAGTTTTATACACTCTAAAAGAATAAACAATTTTGACTATGTGGTCGGCGGAAATTTTCTTTCCGACCCGGGATGTATTGGCGCGCCGCCACATGATACTTCGGGCGAATACGACAAGGGAGAGTTCGAGAAGAACTTTCGTCTGAATTTCGGCACCAGGGTGCGCTCTACAAAAGTTGAGGGGCTGACTTACGGATTAAACGGGAATTTCATGTATTCAAAAAACACCCAGGCATTTTTCTGGATGGATGCCGATTCAAATATTTTCCGTTCATACCCCGGAGCCATAACCAATTTTGCCGATTTTCAATTCTATGTGGATCCCTATATTAAATATTTCGGGCCCAAAGGCGCTTCACATTCCTTGAAAAACAGATTTTATTACAGCAACAATAAAGGAGGAAACTCCCAGTCTGCAATGTCTTATTCGCTGTATAACGAATACCAATTTTCAAAAATGTTTAAAAAAGTTGGAAATATGGTGGTCAACGCGGGGATCATGAATATTTATGCATATTCCTTTGGAAAAGTTTTCTCGGGGACATTTGGTGAAGCAGCGGTAAAGTCATCAGACAATCTTGCCGTTTATGTTCAGGTTGAAAAGAAATTTTTTAATGTAATCACCGTTTCCGGAGGCGCACGCTGGGAATATTTCAAACTTAGCGACTACACCGACAGCAGGCCTGTTTTCCGTGCAGGAGTGAATATTAAGGCAACCCGTGGCACTTATATCAGGGCTTCGTTTGGTCAGGGATTCCGGTTTCCGAGCATAGGTGAACGATATATTTCTACTTCTGCCGGGAATTTTGGAATCTATCCCAATCCCGACCTGAAGTCGGAAACCAGCTGGAATACGGAAATTGGTATAAAGCAATTATTCAAAATCAAAAAGTTTGTCGGGTTTATTGATATCTGCGGATTCTGGCAGGAATACCAAAACTATATTGAATTTAATGCAGGATTATGGGGAAGAAATGTTGATTCGTTAGGGAACCTTGATATCAGCAAAAACCTTGGTTATAAATTTTTAAACACCGCAGATGCACGCGTGTGGGGAATCGATATTGCGCTGATGGGAGAGGGAAAGTTTACGAAAAATTTCTCTATGGCGGTCATGGGTGGTTATACCTTCTCAAGGCCAACCTGCCTGGAACCGGATAAGGTTTATTACCGGGATACCCTATTACAACGGGATTTTTCTTACATGACCAGCTCCTTCGATACGCGTGATAATATTCTAAAATACCGCTTCGAACAACTCGCAAAGCTTGATGTGGAATTTACCTATAAAAGTATTTCCCTCGGGATGAGCGGAAGGTATTATGGTTTTATGTTCAATATAGATAAGTTTTTTATGGAGACCGACCGCCCCGGATTATTTAATACCGGAATAAGGCAGTACCGCAGGGATCACCATAAAGGAGATTATGTTTTTGACGCCCGCGTCAGTTATGAATTAAAAAAGCACTTTAAATTTTCGTTGCTGGTCAACAATATTTTGAATACCGAATACTCTTTGCGGCCCATTTCTGTTGAACCGCCACGTGTTACTTCCATTCAAATCGTTTATAAAGTATAACTATTATGAAAAAATTCCGGTTTTCCTTTATCATCGCAATATTGTCTTTCTTTGGTTTCTCTCTGGCCCTTACTTCCTGCAGAGAATATATTGACTACCCGGTTGAAGAAACCCCTATTGATCTGCTCTGTACATTAAATATCAGGGGCGGGTGCCTTGATCAGTGGGAACTTGTTGATGACGGTTATGGGAATAAATGCCTGGAGCCTGCCGGGGATTTCCTGAGAACGCTGAATTATCTTTATACACTTCCAGCAGATGCCGGTGGACCGGGTCCGAAAACTGCTTTTAACACGGATGATTCATACTCAGGAGCTTATGCAGCCCTTTTAGTAACGGGTTCTTTCAGCCCGCAGGGAACCAGCATCATAATTCCCGGACTGCTGGGTACTGATTCTCTTGATATCCCCAATGCCACCATTTCTGTAGGAAAGCCCTATACGGCAAAACCATTGAGATTTCAGGGATATTATAAGTACGAACCTGTGGGCGGAGATTCGGCGCTGGTTTCCGTTTTATTATCAAAATACAACACGGTGGCCCATAAAAGGGATACTATTGCGCTGGCAAGGCAAATCATTAAAAACACGGTTACGACTTACACCATGCTTGACCTTCCGATAAACTATTCCTTTACCGACGTCACACCGGATACGCTGACCTTACTCATATGTTCAAGCGCAGATATAAGGTTCAACGACCTGATGAACTGTAAAGGACAGGTGGGAAGTAAAATGTGGATAGACGAAATTTCTTTCGTCATGCCGTAAGGCGGTTTCACGATAGAAATTTAATGCAACCCGGGTTATTTCCCCTTTTTCTGAATCAGTTGAAGTGCCATAAACGTTTTTCCCCTCCGGGGCAAGAGTGCAAAGAAGATTGGCTTTTTTAAAAATGTTTGGCCCCTCCGGGGCCATTAGATAAATATTGATCAACTATCCGCCGCGGATTGATTAATAATCATAAAAATCTTATATCATCAATCGTTAATCGATGTTCGATAATAATGAAAAAATTTAAGAATATTGATCAACGATTTTTGATTTAAGAAGACATATCGCTAGCTCCGTAGGAGCTAAACGTTGGTAAAATAAATGTACTCTGTTAACATCCCGCTCCAGTGCCATAGGCATCCCTTCGGGACGGAGCGGAACTCTCCCCAAATATTGTTTTTTACCAACATTACATTCCTACGGAATGAAAAGTTATTCCCGAGTTCGGTTGAAGTGCCATAAACGTTTTGCCCCTCCGGGGCAAGATTCCAAAGATGATATATTTTTTAAAAATGTTTGGCCTCTCCGAGGCCACAAGATAGATATTGATCAACGATCCGCCGTGGCGGATTGATTAATGAACATAAAGATCTTACATCATCATTCGTTAATCGGTGTTCGATAATAATGAAAAAATTTAAGAATATTGATCAACGATTTTTGATTTAAGAAGACATATCGCTAGCTCCATAGGAGCTAAACGTTGGTAAAATAAATGTACTCTGTTAACATCCCGCTCCAGTGCCATAGGCATCCCTTCGGGACGGAGCGGAACTCTCCCCAAATATTGTTTTTTACCAA
>Ga0208789_1000158_pt1 | contig 89858 bp, 91 predicted proteins | sample Methanotroph_Enr_FD_187368 | JGI IMG/M metagenome (GOLD analysis project Ga0208789, IMG submission 187368) | Enriched soil microbial communities from Old Woman Creek wetland in Ohio, USA - Methanotroph_Enrichment_5 (SPAdes) (version 2) | ecosystem: Environmental > Terrestrial > Soil > Wetlands... | reverse complement strand
TATCGCCAACGAGTCATTAAAAATTTAACCAAACGTGCTGAGCAGATCGGCTTTCAGTTAACTCCTATGCCAGAAGGCGTTTAAAAATGCTTTTTATAACAGTTGGTTGAAATGAGCTTCTTGAGAGCCACCGGTTTACTGGATTTCGGCCATATGCTCTCTTATAAGGGCATGCCTGACTTTATTACGCCGTCATCTTCCGAAAAAGGTATTGCCTTCTGGTTGGCGGCCCGGTTCACTGCCGCGGCCGCGCTCTGTATCGCATCGTTCATGTTTACAGTGCCTTTACGCAAGCTGCCTTCCTGCCCTTTTCTGTTGTTGGGCTTTAGCTTATATGCGTTATTCATCTACTGGGCGGTGCTTTTTCATCAATCCGTCCTTCCGCGCACTTTTATCGAAGGTTACGGTTTAACCGGTTTTAAAGTGGCCTGTGAATGGGCCATTGTCGGTTTGCTGATTATCACTGCAAACCGGTTTCGAAGCCGGGCTTGCAGTACCGATATGTACCAACTGAAAACTTACTTTTTTACCGCCGCTGTCGTTTTCATCATGAGCGAGCTGTTTTTTACCCAATACAAAACCACCAGCGATGCTTTTAATGTCTTAGGCCATCTTTATAAAATTATCGGCGATTTTCTCCTTTATCAGGCCGTGTTTGTCACCACTATCGAGGCCCCTTATCGCGAAATCAAACAGCAGAAATCGAGATACCGTCAATTATTCGAGAACATGACGTCTTGCGGCGTGGTTTATCAAGCGGTCGATGACGGTAATGAGTTTATTTTCCTGGAAGTCAATCAGGCAACGGAACGGGCTGAAAAAACCAGCCGTTATCATTTCATCGGCAAACGGGTAACTGAGATTTTTTCGGGCGTGGCCGATTTAGAACTGCTCAATGTATTGCGTAGAGTCTGGCTTACAGGCCGGCCTGAACATTTTGCGGTTAAGCACTGCCAGGACGAACATATCATCGGCTGGCGGGAAAACTATTTCTATCGCCTGGCCAATGGCAATATTGTCGGCATCTACGATGACGTCACCGAGAGCAAACTGGCGGAGCAGGAGCTAAAGAAGAGCGAGAGACACTTCCGGACAATGTTTGAAACCGCTGCTATCGGCATGGCGGAAGCCGATCCGATGACCGGCAAACTGCTGCATGTAAACCTGAAATTCTGCCAGATGCTCGGCTATTCCGCGGAAGAGCTTTTAACCAAGACCTTTGTCATGATCACTCATCCCGATGACCGGGCCAAGGATATTGAAGGTATTCGCCGCATAGCACGCGGCGAAGCGCCCGAATATGTGACTGAAAAGCGCTATATTCACCAGGACGGACATGAAGTCTGGGCGCATTTGAATGTCGTCGCCCTGCGCGATGAAAACGGCATGCTGCTGCGTATATTGGCGGCCATCCTCGACATTACCGCGCGCAAGCAGGCTGAGGCCGACCGTCTTCGCTACGACCAGGAACTAAAATCCATTTTCGACGCATTGCCGGATTTCTACTTTCATCTAGGCTTGGATGGCGCCATTCTCAGCTACCATGCAAGCCCAATCGCCATGAACGATCTCTATGTGCCGCCCGAACAGTTTCTCGGCCGGCGCATGATCGATGTGCTGCCGCCGGAGCAGGCAGCGTTGTTTGCGGCCAAGATCGAGGAACACCAACGTAGCGGCAAGCTCGTCACTTTTGAATATCCGCTCAGCATAGCCAATGAAGAGCTCTACTACGAGGCGCGGTTGGCCAATCTTGCCAATAGTGGCGATATTATCGTGCTGGTACGGGACATCACCGAGCGCAAGCAGTTGAAACAACAGCTGCAACAAGCGCAAAAAATGGAGGCGTTAGGGCAATTGACCGGGGGCATTGCCCATGACTTTAACAATATCCTCGCCGCCATACTCGGCTATTCCAATCTGGCTTTGGAGCGTTGCGTATCCGATCCTTCGGATAAACTGGCCCGCTATCTGGGCGAAGTCATTTCAGCCAGCGAACGGGCTCGCGATTTGATCGCCAAGATGCTCGCCTATAGCCGGACATCCTCGGGCGCGGCCAGCATCCCTGTGGACATTGTTGCCGAAGTAGAAAAAGCGGCCGCCATGTTGGCCTTTGCGATTCCGGCGGGTATTGAAGTTGTCAGTCACATTGACGCGTCCCTGCCTTCGGTACGGATCGATCCGATTGAAATCCAACAGGTGTTAATTAATCTTGCGGTTAATGCCCGCGATGCGATTGGAGAACAAGGCCGCATCGATATTACCTTGAAGCGCGCCAGAATCAAGCACAAAGCCTGCGCCGTTTGCCACGCTATCATTGACGGCGACTATGTGGTCCTGGAAGTGAAAGACACCGGCAGCGGCATTCCAGCCCCTATACAGCAACGTATTTTCGATCCCTTTTTTACCACCAAAGAGGTTGGCAAGGGTTCGGGGCTCGGGCTCAGCATGGTGCAGGGCGTGGTCACAAAGAACAATGGCCATGTGCTGATAGAAACCAGTTATGAGCAAGGCACTTGTTTCCGGCTGCTGTTTCCTTTCGTGGATGTGGAAACTGTCACGCCACCCGCCCCCCTTGTTAAGCCGGCTGCATCCCTGAACAAAGGTTGGCGTATTTGGATAGTGGAAGATCAAGAGTCGTTAGCGGCTTATTATCAAGAACTGATGGAAGACCGGGGTTATCTGGTTACCGTTTTTACCGACCCTATCGATGCGCGCTACGCTTTTCAACTTGATCCGGACAGCGTGGACCTGATTCTCACCGATCAAACCATGCCGTATTTGAGCGGTGCCGAATTGGTCGGCGCTATGCTCGCGATCAGGCCGAAACTGCCGGTTATCCTGATCACCGGCTATAGCGAAAAAATTGATACCGATAAAGCGCTTAACATGGGGATTCGATGTTTTTTAAATAAGCCGGTAGACGGAAATAAACTGTTAGAGATACTGGCAAGAGAGCTGGCTCGGATCGAGTCTTTATAAGATAGGTAATTATTCAGCCACGGATTAAACGGATAAGGTTCAAGGTTCAAGGTTATTCATCTGCGTAAATCCGTGGCTAAACAAGTTACTTTGAATTTTTAGTAGAAAACAATGGAGTCTTCAATATGATTGAAAGCGATCAACTTCAAGCAATGATCAAAGGTTACCCGTATCGCGTATTAATTGTCGACGATGATGTCATGCAACGAACATTAGAACAGGAGATATTGCAGCCGCCGAAATATGCGGTTACTGAAGCGGCCTCCGGAGCCGAGGCATTGCAACTACTGCGCGCTCAATCATTCGATGTGGTTTTGTTGGATAAGAGGATGCCGGGCATGGATGGCGACGAAGTATGCTGGCGCGTCCGCAATGAGCTGAAACTGGAATTGTTGCCGATCATCATGGTGACCGGTATTAGCGGTAGCGGCGATTTATCCTGTAGTTTAACTGCCAGGGCCAGCGACTTTATCGGCAAGCCCTATTATCCGGAGGAGCTTATTGCCCGTCTTGATAGCGCGGTTAAACATAAGCGGCTGACTGACCAGCTCGATAGCGCCGAATCCATGTTGTTCGCGCTGGCCCGCATGGTGGAGGCTAAAGATAAGAATACCGGCGAACATTGTTCCCGCTTGGCCCACAGCAGCGTGGTGCTGGGACAGGACATCGGCTTGGCCCCCGAATATCTGTTAGCGCTGCGCCGCGGCGGCGTCTTGCACGACATCGGCAAATTGGGCATCCCGGACAGTATCTTGCTTAAACCCGGCAAATTGAATGAAGACGAATGGACGATCATGCGCCAGCATCCCGAGATTGGCGCTCATTTGGTTAAGGACCTCAAGAGCATGCAGTTGACCTCATCCATTATTCGCCACCACCATGAACGCTGGGATGGCGGAGGCTATCCCGACGGCTTGAAAGGCAAAGATATTCCGCTATTGGCGCGGGTATTCCAAATAGCCGATATCTACGATGCGCTGACTCACCAGCGCCCCTATAAAAGCGTCCTGCCCAAAGAGCAAGTTATCGGCATAATGGAAGAGGAAGCTGAAAAAGGCTGGCGAGACCCGGAACTCACCGGCAGGTTTCTCGACATCGTGCGCCGGCGCCCCCATGATCTTGAATTGCCGCATAGTATGGATGATGATTTAGGCAAGGATTTGTTTGCTTCGATTATTAACCAAGGATACCTGAACTGGGCAATGGGCTAATATGCTTTGATTTTCCGGTTCAGTAAATTATTCTGCATGCATTTCAATAAAAGCCGCCGTTGAGCATACCGGATCAATGGCTGTATTCTCAGCGCCATGCTTTTCTGTATCCGTTAGCTCTTGGGCTGACAATACCGAAGAGCAGCAACGGCATGTTACGGCACCGGATTTTATATCGCTGCAAAAAACACGTGTCATGGGCATAAAACAACATAAAACGCTTTCCGAATACTTTTGACTTAATCTGTCGGACTAACGCATAAATAGCTTTCAAAATCAGCCGATTTATAGTTAATAACTTCAAACAGCGTGAATTCTGCGGCTATCTTTTGCTAAAAACATAATATCTGGACAAAAGCTCATAAATTGGGCAAAATTGACGACTAATAATGCTTTTTAACTCTAACCGACTTGCAAAGATTGATGGCTACAATTACCGTTTTAAATGGGCCGAATTTAAACCTGTTGGGTATTCGCGAACCCGGTCTTTACGGAAATCGCACTCTCGCCGATATTAAGCAACATCTTGAACAAAAAGCAGCCGAACTCCGCCATCAGCTCAACTTCCATCAAAACAACGCCGAACACCAGATTGTAGAGCTGATACACGAGGCTTACCAAGCCCAAGTCGATTTCATCATTATTAACCCCGCCGCTTTTACCCATACCAGCGTTGCTATTCGTGATGCACTGCTGGCAACCAAGATCCCATTTATAGAGGTTCATTTGTCAAACGTCCACGCACGTGAACCTTTTAGAAAACATTCCTATTTCTCGGATATAGCCAAAGGCGTTATCTGCGGATTAGGCGCAACAGGATACGAATTGGCCTTACTGGCCGCTCATCAGATATTAGCCGAGAGACACTAAAAACCATGGATATTAGAAAAATAAAAAAACTCATCGAAATTATCGAAGAATCCGACATTGCCGAACTGGAAATCAAAGAAGGCGAAGAATCTATTCGCATCAGCCGTTATTCCGCCGCTCCTGCCCCGGTCGCTTATGCGCCGGCGCCTGTTGCTGCCGCACCCGCAGCGGTTGCCGCTCCGGCAGCAGCGCCTGCTGAAGAAAAAATTACCGGCCATGCGGTCAAGTCACCGATGGTCGGCACTTTTTACCGTGCCGCATCACCGGGTTCCAAAGTTTTCGTTGAAATCGGCCAAACTGTCCAGGTCGGCGATACTTTATGCATTATCGAGGCAATGAAGATTCTTAACCAAATTGAGTCGGATAAAAGCGGTACCGTTACTAAGATCCTGGTTGAAAACGCAGAGCCTGTCGAATATGGTCAACCATTATTCATCATTGAATAACACCAGGGACGGAGAACTTATGTTCGATAAAATTGTTATCGCCAATCGAGGCGAGATTGCATTGCGTATTTTGCGCGCTTGCAGGGAACTGGGCGTCAAGGTGGTTGCCGTGCATTCCGAAGCGGACCGCGACCTAAAACACGTGCGCCTGGCCGACGAATCCGTTTGTATCGGCCCTGCCGCGTCAGTGGACAGCTACTTGAATATTCCGGCCATTATCAGCGCCGCCGAAGTGACCGATGCGGAAGCTATTCATCCAGGTTACGGATTTTTATCCGAAAACGCCGACTTTTCCGAGAAAGTAAAACAAAGCGGTTTTGTTTTTATCGGCCCCAATGCGGAAACCATCCGCATGATGGGCGATAAGATTTCCGCCAAGAACGCGATGCTCGCCGCCGGAATTCCTTGCGTTCCCGGCAACAACGATCCGCTGTCGGATGACAACAAAAAGAACCTGAAGCTGGCGCAGGAAATCGGTTACCCGGTTATCATCAAAGCGGCCGGCGGCGGCGGCGGTCGAGGCATGCGCACAGTGCATACCGAAGCGGCATTATTAAATGCGATCGCGATGACTAAAGCCGAAGCCGGCACTGCGTTCGGCAATCCTACCGTGTATATGGAAAAATTCCTGGAAGATCCACGGCACATTGAGTTTCAAGTCATGGCCGATGCGCATGGCAACGCGATCCATTTAGGCGAACGCGACTGCTCGATGCAGCGCCGCCATCAAAAAGTGGTCGAGGAAGCGCCGGCGCCCGGCATCACCGAAGAGCAACGCAAATTTATCGGCGAACGCTGCGCCAAAGCCTGTATCGACATCGGCTATCTGGGTGCGGGTACGTTTGAATTCTTGTATGAGAAAGGCGAGTTCTATTTCATTGAAATGAACACCCGCGTACAGGTCGAGCATCCTGTCACTGAAATGGTGACCGGCTTTGACATCGTCAAGGAACAACTGCGTATTGCGGCCGGCGAAAGACTATCCATTACTCAGGACCAGGTTAAAATTCAGGGCCATGCGATCGAATGCCGTTTAAACGCTGAAGACCCTAAAACCTTCATGCCCTGCCCCGGCACGATAGACCAATTCCATATGCCCGGCGGACCCGGTATCCGTTGCGAAACCCATATCTACAACGGCTATAAGGTACCGCCTTATTATGACTCGATGATCGGCAAATTGATTGCTCACGGCGAAGACCGCAAGAGCGCGATTGCCCGGATGAACACTGCACTCAGCGAAATCATCATCGACGGCATTAAAACCAATATTCCGTTACAGCACGACATCATGAATGACAGTGCTTTTGCCGCAGGCGGGCAAAATATCCATTATCTGGAAAAAAAGCTGGGAATTTATTAAAAATTTAAAAGTTCACCACGAAGACACGAAGAGCACGAAGAATAAATCTAAAGTTTCGTGTTCTTCGTGTCTTCGTAGTGAATAAATCCCCTGTCCCTATCTAAAATAATCCTCATCATGGCCTGGCACCAAATTTCCGTTATTACCGATGAAAACCTTGCACCCCGGCTTGCCGACTTTTTCGACAATCTCGGCGCGGTATCTGTTACTTACATGGACGCCGAAGACGAACCGGTTTACGAACCTGCTATCGGCGAAACCAAAATATGGAGCAATACCGAAGTCATTGCGCTATATGAATTGGATGCCGATCCCGCGCTGATCAAAACTTTGGTTCACGCCCAATTTAAGCCGGAGCAATTGCGTAACTGGCGTGACGAAGAAATCGCCGACCAGGAATGGGAACGCGCCTGGATGGAGCATTACCATCCGATGAAATTCGCCGATAGGCTTTGGGTTTGCCCGACCGACCAGGAACAATATGAACCCGGCACGGTTTGCCTGACGCTCGATCCGGGACTTGCTTTCGGCACCGGCACGCATCCGACCACCGCGTTATGCCTGGAATGGCTGGCTGGCCACGACTTGGCCGGTAAAACCGTTATCGATTACGGCTGCGGCTCAGGAATACTGGCTGTTGCGGCGATCTTGCTGGACGCCAAGGAAGCCCATGCGGTGGATATTGATCCGCAGGCGATCACCGCAACCCAGAGCAACGCACTAAAGAACAAAGTGCAAGATAAAATTGCCTGCTACCTGCCAGAGCAGTTTGTCCCGTTCCAGGCGGACATAGTGCTTGCCAATATACTGGCAAAGCCCTTAATCGACATGGCGGAACAGATTGCCGGCCTGGTTGCGCCCGGCGGTCAACTGGTTTTATCCGGCATACTGCATGAACAGGCCGAATCGGTGATGAATGCTTATCGCCAATACATAACTTTCAGCACGCCGGTACAGCAGGAAGACTGGATCAGGCTTGAAGGCGTCAAGCGCTAGCCGTGCCATGAGATTGCGGGAACGCAGTTAGATAGGCGCCTCTACAACGGCATGGACAGGAAATGATCCCATCATTAAGGCGTAATTGCCGAAGCGATGCCGATGAACCAGAGCAATCATAAAATCTTGTTCCATTTTCAGCTGCTGCCTAATAACGTTTTTTTCTTCGTGCTCTTCGTGTCTTCGTGGTAAATAACATAGACAGAAGTCAGCGCTTATACTTTTTAGAACTCATTTATTAACATGGCTCATCCTGAAATTTATTTAAAAAAGAACGAAGACAAACGTCTGCGCAAAGGCCATCTATGGGTTTTCAGCAACGAAGTCGACACCAAACGTTCGCCGCTTGAGCAGTTCAATGCCGGCGACTTGGTACAGGTAAAAAGCGACAACGGCAAGGTGCTGGGTACCGCCTACATCAATCCACAAGCCCTGATTTGCGCCAGGCTTCTATCCAGGAAACCCAACCTGAAATGCGGCGCCAATTTCTTCAAAGAGCGCCTGACGACTGCGCTGGCGTTGCGGGAAAAACTGTTCGACAAACCCTATTATCGACTGGTTTTCGGCGAAAGCGACGGCTTGCCCGGCTTGGTTATCGACCGTTTCGGCCCGGTATTGTCGGTACAAATTACCACCGCAGGCATCGAACAAAGAAAGGAGTTTCTGTTTGCCGCACTGCATGAACTGCTAAACCCGGAAGCTATTATCCTGAAAAACGATAATAGCCAGCGCCAGCAGGAAGGCTTAAGCCTCGAATCCGAACTGGCTTACGGCAAACTCCCCGAACCGCTGATCATTGAAGAAAATGGCGCTCAATTTAAGATCGATATTCTCGAAGGGCAAAAAACCGGCTGGTTTTACGATCATCGCAGCAGCCGCGCGCAATTGGCCGGCATTGCAAAAAATCAAAGAGTGCTCGACTTATTTTGCTATACCGGAGCATGGAGCATTCCTGCCGCTTTGGCCGGAGCCTTGGAAGTCACCGGCGTCGATGCCTCTGAAAGCGCGTTGGCGCTGGCAGCGGATAATGCGGCGCTAAACGGGGTTCAGGACAAAACACAGTTTATACGCAGTGATGTATTCGAATTCCTGAAGCAGGCGCGCCAGGAAAACCAACTCTACGACATTATCGTGCTGGACCCTCCCGCTTTAATTAAACGCAAAAAAGATTTCAAACAAGGCTATGAGGCCTATCGCCGCTTGAATCATTTGGCTCTGCAAGTGCTGTCCAAGAACGGCATCTTGATCTCGGCATCATGCTCGCATCACCTGAGCCGCGAAAACCTGCATGAGATTTTGCGCTCGTCGGGACGGCATATCGATCGCCATCTGGTGTTCTTTGCCGGCGGTGGACAAGGACCCGATCACCCGATAGACCCGGCAGCTCCCGAGACCGAATATTTGAAAACTTTTTTTTGTTCCGTCTCTTCAAGCTTGTAAAATATGAGGCATTTTTATGGTCGATGCACACGATAAGGAACCTTGCGTACTTTGCGGTCAACCGGTGGAAATCACCGGGTTTTCGCTGACCACAAGCGACGGCCTGCAAAAATTCTGCTGCGCCGGCTGCCTGAGCATTTATCAGTTACTTAATGAGGATAATACCAAACCGACCATAACCCCCCTGCTAACAACAAAAAAATGAGGATATAAAAATAATGAAAGCTTGCGAGTCCTGTAGCCGCGTTGACATCGGCAAAAATCATCAAAAAGTTCCGGTAATGCAAAGAGCCATCGGCATGGTCATGGTCTACCTGCCTATAGCGACCCTTCCGTTTGTGTTTGCCAGCGCTTATATGACTTACTGGCATTTATTATTGATCGGCGCCAAAAACCTCAAGACTTACTCAGACTTCCTGCCTGACCGCGCCAGCCATCGCTACACCTTAAAAAACCAAATCACGATGGAAGGCTCATTCAAAGCCAGCACCTCCCAGTCAAAACTGTTCTGGATCCTGAACTGCACTTGGTATTGCCCTTACAGTGTCGCCTTGTTCGAATGGCATGCTTATATGGTTAAGATCGTAGAAAACTGGTGGTGTCCGTTCGTCCACGATAAAAAAGAAGGTTACAGCAACGCCAAAATCGACAAGTCTTTTTGGCATATTTATCCTGAAGATATTGCCAAACTGGAACCGGAAGACCGCGACAACCCGATCTGGAACGAAGACACGGATAAGTGAATAGGTTAAAGGTGCAAGGTTCAAGGCGAAAGAATCGCCCCCTTGAACCTTGCACCTTTAACCTTTGACTCCTCTCTCATGCAAATCGGTCCTTATCAACTAAAAAACAACCTGATCCTGGCGCCGATGGCCGGCATCACCGATCGCCCATTCAGGGAATTGTGCAAGCAATTCGGCGCAGGTTTGACTGTCTCTGAAATGGTCGCATCCAATCCGGCTTTAAGCCGGCATAAAAGAACACTGTTAAAAACCGACCACAGAGGTGAAGTCGGCTTACGTTCGGTACAGATTCTGGGCACCGATCCCCAGCAAATGGCTGACGCGGCAAAACTCAACGTCGAACGCGGCGCCCAGATTATCGATATTAATATGGGCTGCCCGGCTAAAAAAGTCTGTTCAGTCGCCGCCGGTTCCGCACTATTAAGAGACGAAGCACTGGTCAAACGAATACTGGACGCGGTTGTTAATGCGGTCGATATTCCGGTTACCTTAAAAATACGCACCGGCTGGGATATACATAGCCGCAACGCTATTGAAATAGCGCAAATAGCCGAAAATGCAGGCATTGCCGCGCTGACCATTCACGGACGAACCCGCGCCTGCAAGTTTGACGGCCGGGCCGAACACGAGACCGTTAAACAAGTGAAGCAAACCATCGGCATTCCGGTTATCGCCAATGGCGATATTGATTCGCCGGAACAAGCCCGGTTTGTGCTCGATTCGACCGGCGCCGACGCGATTATGATCGGCCGGGCCGCCCAAGGAAATCCATGGCTATTTAGTCAAATAAGTCACTTTATCAACCACGGCAAACATCTTGAAAAGCCGACAATTACCGATATATACACTACACTCATGAACCATTTGGACAAACTATATAGCTTCTACGGCAATGCCAGCGGTGTTAGAATAGCAAGAAAACATATAGCCTGGTACTTCAAGCATCTTGACTCCGTAGCTCAGGACGCGCAAAGCTCTATCAATCAGGCACAATGTCCATCCCAACAAATAGCGCTGATTAATTCGGCACTTAATTTTTCAACCACCGACCGTGCTGCATAACATGAACGCATCCCAAAAAAGTGCTGAAGTCATTAGCATAGACAGTAAAAAAAACGCCATCATTCCTTTAGCAGCGCATGTTAAACAGACAGTGGAACAATATTTTTTGCACTTGAATGGTCATGACGCGGTAGACCTGCATGCGATGGTTATCGGTGAAGTCGAAAAACCTTTATTACAAGCAACGCTGGAATATTCCGGCTACAACCAAACCAAAGCCGCTAAAGCGCTAGGCTTAAGCCGCAGTACCCTGCGCAAAAAACTGGAATTCTACGGCCTGTCCTAATAGCCAAACAAGGCTGGTTTTACCCCCCTTCTTTCATTCCGAGATCTGCATGAACAAAAAAGTCACTCGCGCGCTGGTCAGCGTATCCGATAAATCCGGTGTCGTGGATTTTTGCCAACAACTTCATCAATTAGGCATTGAGATTCTGTCTACCGGCGGTACCGCCAAAACACTGGCTGAGCATAACATTCCAGCAACTGAAGTTTCCGATTACACCGGTTTTCCGGAAATGATGGACGGCCGGGTTAAAACCTTGCATCCCAAAGTCCACGGCGGCATCTTGGCTCGTCGCGGCATTGATGACGCAGTGATGGCGGCCAACGGCATTAATGCTATCGATATGGTGGTGGTTAACCTGTACCCGTTCGAACAAACTGTCGCCAAGCCCGACTGCGATCTGGAAACGGCGATTGAAAACATCGATATCGGCGGCCCGACCATGATCCGCGCCGCGGCAAAGAATCATGCCGATGTCGCTATCATTGTCGATCCCAACGATTACGCATCGATAGTTGCCGAACTGAAAAGTAATGACAGCGGGCTTTCCCACCAAACCCGTTTCAATCTGGCGCTGAAAAGTTTCGAACACACAGCACGTTACGACACCGCAATTGCAACTTATCTCGGCAACATTAACGGTGTTCAGTTCCCTGAAACTTTAAATTTGCAGTTCTATCGCAACCAAACCATGCGTTACGGTGAAAATCCGCATCAAAACGCGGCGTTTTACCGGGAAAAAACACCGGCTGTTGGCACGATTGCCGCCGCCAAGCAATTGCAAGGCAAAGAGTTGTCCTACAACAATATTGCCGATGCCGACGCGGCCTTGGAATGCGTCAAATCTTTCGGCGACCAGCCTACCTGCGTCATCGTCAAACATGCCAATCCCTGCGGCGTAGCCCAATCCGGCAGCCTGCTCGACGCCTATGACAAAGCCTACGCCACCGACCCAACCTCCGCATATGGCGGCATCATCGCGTTCAACCGCGAACTGGACGAGCAAACAGCCGCGGAAATCGTCAAGCGTCAATTTGTCGAAGTGATTATTGCGCCATCTGTCAGCGCGGCGGCACAAACCGTTTTGTCTGCAAAACAAAATGTCCGCGTGCTGGAATGCGGTCAATGGCGCAGCAGCAGCCAAGCTTCGCTTGATTTCAAACGCGTCGCCGGCGGCTTACTGGTACAGGACAAAGACATCGGCGAAATCACTGCCGCCGACATTAAAGTCGTCAGCAAACGCGCCCCGACCGAACAGGAAATGGCCGATTTGTTGTTTGCTTGGAAAGTCGCCAAATTCGTTAAGTCCAATGCGATTGTCTACTGCAAAAACGGCCAGACGATTGGCGTAGGCGCAGGCCAAATGAGCCGTGTTTACTCGGCCAAAATCGCCGGTATCAAAGCTGGCGACGCAGGCTTGGATGTTCCGGGTTCAGCGATGGCTTCCGATGCGTTTTTCCCATTCAGAGACAGCATAGACTCGGCCGCCGAAGCGGGTATTACCGCAGTCATTCACCCCGGCGGCTCAATGCGCGATGGTGAAGTGATTGCCGCCGCCGATGAGCATAACATCGCGATGGTCTTTACCGGCATGCGTCATTTCAGGCATTGATTTTTTATAACCACTCAGCTGGTTTTGATTTTAAAAACAATAGAACACGGATTAGACGGATTAGACGGATTTGAACGGATTTTTATCCGTGTTTATCAGTCAAATCCGTGTCATCCGTGTTCCATTTTCCTAACCGTTGAGTAGTAATATTTGACTATAGGCAGCCGCCTACAGAACACACGAGAAATACCATGAAAATCCTCATCGTCGGCAGCGGCGGCCGTGAACACGCCCTTGCCTGGAAAGCCCAACAATCAGCCAAAGTCGAAAAAGTGTTTGTCGCACCCGGCAATGCCGGCACCGCGCTGGAACCGTCTATCGAAAACATCGCCATTGCCGTCACCGATATTGACGCGCTTCTGGCATTCGCCCAGAAAGAAGCAATCGGCCTGACCATCGTCGGCCCCGAAGTGCCGCTGGTTTTAGGCATTGTCGATCGTTTTCAAGAAGCCGGCCTCAAATGCTTCGGCCCGACCGCGCAAGCCGCGCAATTGGAAGGTTCGAAGACGTTCTGCAAAGACTTCATGATCCGCCATAACATTCCGACGGCAAAATACCAGTCCTTCACCGACAAGCAACAAGCCATAGCTTACATCAAGCAGCAAGGCGCGCCGATCGTCGTCAAAGCCGACGGTTTGGCGGCAGGCAAAGGCGTGATCGTTGCCCAATCCGAACAGGAAGCTATCGCCGCAGTCGAGGACATGCTGTCCGGCAACGTATTCGGCGAGGCCGGTAACCGCGTCGTCATCGAAGAATTCCTGAGCGGCGAGGAAGCCAGCTTTATCGTCATTGCCGACGGTAAACACGCCTTGCCGATGGCGACATCGCAAGACCATAAAGCCCGCGATAATGGCGACCAAGGCCCCAACACCGGCGGCATGGGCGCTTATTCTCCGGCCCCGGTCGTGACTCCTGAAATACACGATAAGGTTATGCGCGATGTGATTAATCCGACCTTGAAAGGAATGGCCGAAGATGGCTTGCCGTATACCGGCTTTCTGTATGCAGGTTTGATGATCAGTACCGACGGTGCCGTTAAAGTGCTGGAATATAACTGCCGCTTCGGCGACCCTGAAACACAGCCGATCATGATGCGCTTAAAAAGCGACTTGGTGGAACTTTGCGAGGCCGCGCTGACAGGCAATCTCGATAAAACCTCTAGCGACTGGGACGAGCGCGCCGCATTAGGCGTGGTTTTGGCGGCAGGCGGTTATCCTGACGCCTATCAAAGCGGCGCGGTTATTTCCGGTTTGCCTAACGTTGATCTTGAAGACAGCAAGGTGTTTCACGCCGCCACCAAACAAGTCGGCAATGATTTGGTAACAAGCGGCGGACGGGTATTGTGCGCTTGCGCTTTAGGGCATGATATTAAAGACGCCCAAAGCAAGGCCTATAAGCTGGCTAACGGCATACACTGGGATAATGTTTACTACCGTACCGATATTGGCTTTAAGGCTATAAAAGGGTAAACCAAACCCGACCTCACCTTGTGCCTACTAAGTGAGCGAAGACTCAATAGATGACAAAATATTTTTAATATTCTGTGCCGAATTGAAAATAAACAGCACTTCAACAATACCGTTTCTTACCCTATAAAAACTAATATAATTTTTATAGGGTAAACTCCTTATCTCGATTTTTGCTTCAATTTCCTCATAAACTTTACCGGCCAACGGAAAAACAGAAAGCGTTTGGCTTAATGACTCTACAATTTCTTCGATAAATGTTTCCGCTCTGACAGGATTATCCAAAGCTATGTATTCGGCGATGTTAAGTAAGCATTCATTAGCAGTTTCAGTTAATACGACTTTATGCGTTTTCATTGAAAAAGCTAATTAGCGGCTAATCTGGTTCTTAACTTTTTCTTCAACTCGTTTATATGGTCTTGACTGCATTCAGTTACACGGCCCGCTTCAGCATCGGCGATTCCTGAAAGAATTCCGGCATTAATGTCTTTTTTAAAGGCTTCGCCAGCCTGAATCAAAGCTTCGACATCATGCATTGAGAAAAAAATTCCTATGGGCCTATCCCTTTTGGTAATCATTACCGGCTCTTTTTGTGCCGAATCCAAAAAACTGCCGAATGCATTTTCTGCTTCTTTAGCCGAGATGGTTTTCATGTTCATAGTTCCTATGGATAAGAATCACATTGCGGCCATTATAGCCATTTGTTTCCGGCAAAAGACTATTGATTAGCCGCCTGTTTCAGCACTTCAATCGCCCATTGATTCAAACTTTTCCCGGACGCAATAGCGGCGCGGGTAACTGCGGCGTGGTCTTCAGGCGGAATTCTCAAAACAAATTTTCCTGAATATGCTTTAAACGGCTCAACGCCATCCTCCTGGCAGGCATCCATGAACACTTTAAGCGAAATCGCTCCTTCGCGTCTTAAACCTTCTGCATCGGCAGCATAAAAATCAGCACCGCCGTTAAGCCCGACAAATTCACCACGAAACAGATCAATATCCGAATCGTAAGTAATTACGGCTTTAACACCGTTAATGGTCATTTGATTAATCATGGTTTTACCCCGTTGTCATTCAGCCAGTCGCGCAAGCTGGCGACCGCGCCTTTATCGGTCATAGGTGAAGGATGCGGCCGATGAAAGACTCGCCTCTCTCCGAACAGCCGGATTAACACCCGCGAACCTTCTCGCTCTTCAATCCGCGCCCCCAACTCCAACAACAAAGCCTCAACGTCAGACCAACGAACATTGGCTGAAGCCGGTCTGGAAAAAATCAGCTCAAGGGTTTTAATATGTTTCCGCTTCATAGTTATATAGTATCACTATTTAGTATCAAAAGACTATTCGCGTGACACATTCATTCAGTTCTTCGTGTCTTAGTAACGCATTAATCAATCAGCCTTAATCTCTCGAAACGTCAAATTAATCCGAGGTGTTTTCAATTTCTTAGTTTTCGGCACCGCATGCATCCAGTGGTGTTGCAGGGCTCCGGCCATCACCAGCAAATCGCCGTGACCTAAAACTATATCCAGTTTGTCTTTGGTTTTTTTATGATGCAATTTGAATAAACGCTCGTCGCCCAAGCTCAATGACGCAATCACCGGATTCAACCCCAACTCTTTTTCATCATCGGCATGACAGCCCATCGAATCATTACCGTCACGGTACAAATTGGCTAATACGCTGTTAAAAACGCATTGGCATTGCTGCTCCACCTTCGCCCTAATCGCCTGTAATGCCGGAGTCCATGGCATCGGCTGGTGATTGACGCCCGAATAGCGGTACCAGGCATCGGGATCGCCATACCAGCACATCAGGCGAGGCACTTTAACCCACCTGCCGTAGATAAAAATGGCTTCTTCCTGCCAAGCCAGATCGGCATAAAGCTGTGCAAACAACAGGTCGGATTCCGGCTGCCGATAAAATTGTTTGATTAGATAAAGCTCGCCGTCAAAGGGCGCTAGATTAACGGCCATGAATTTACAGCAGAAGTGTTATTTGATATTTATCAGCGTCATTGCTTCAGTGGCAGGGCGCGCCGAAGGGCAGCAGCATAATTCAAAAGGCGCGCACGGCACGCCCTACGCATTCGGGTAATTTTATGTTTTACGCAGCCAAAAACCGTTTCATCACCCTGATCATATAGTCATGATCCAACACCCCGGCGCTTTCCCTGATACTGTGCATCGCCCACATCGGGTTGCCGACATCGATTGAACGTATACCCAGTCTTGCCGAGGTGATCGGCCCTATCGTGCTACCGCAAGGCAGATCGCAACGGTGCGAATATTTCTGGTACGGCACGCCAACCTGTTCGCACCAATCGACAAACATCGCCGCCGAAACGCTCTCCGAGCTGTACCGGTGATTGGCATTAACTTTAATCACAGGGCCTTTGTTGACGATAACTTTATGGTCGGGATCGTAGGCATTGGGAAAGTTAGGCTGATAGGCATGCGCCATATCCGCGCTGATCATGAAGCTTTGCGCCAGCGCCCTAGAATAATCTTCGCTGCCGGTCGCGGTCGCCGAAGCGATGCGCTGGAGTACATCGGGCAGAAAGCTTCCTTCAGCGCCTTTATTGCTTTGGCTGCCGATCTCTTCATGATCGAACAATGCACACACTCGCGTGCTGTCCGACTGCGTAGCGGTGTTATCAAGTAGCGCCTGTAATGCGGCATGGCACGAGGCCAAATTATCCAACTGGCTGTTTGCATAAAACTCGCTTTCCGCTCCCCAGAAAATGCCTTTCTGCGTGTCGTACACAGCCAGATCCCAGGATAAAATGCGCGTGGCGGCTATGCCGGTTTGCTGTTGCAGCAACGCCGAAAAGTAAGCTTGCGGCAATTGCTCCTCGGTCAATGTAGTCAAGATCAACGGCAATTCGATTTGCTTTTGCAGCTTCAGGCCTTCTTCATTAACCGCCCTGTTCATATGGATTGCCAAGTTCGGCAAACGCAATAATGGCTGATCGAATTTGACCAGCACGCTGGCTATCCGGTCTTGATCGTTTTTATAAGCGATTCTTCCTGCAAGGCTTAAATCCCTGTCGGTAAAAGTCGCCAGTATCGGCCCGCCGTAAACCTCGACGCCCAATCTTAACAAGCCATCGACGCTAGTTGCGGCGTTCGGCTTTATTCTCAAACCGGGCGAATCGGTATGCGCGCCGATAATTTTAAAGCCCGTTTCAGCCAGCGGCTTTTGCCCTTGGATAAACAAAACGATGGACGAATCGTCGCGCACCACGTAATAACGCCCGCCCGGTTGCAATGTCCACTTGGCCGTTTCGTCGAGACGCTGCCACGCAGGTGTTTGCGCCGCAAGTTGGGCCTCGATAGTTTTAACGACATGCCAAGGACTGGGACTGGCGTCGATAAAATCCAGTAAATTTTGAACTTGTTGTTTGGCGCTCATGGTCTCTCTTTCAAGTCTAATGCCGCGGAATTAATGCAGTAGCGCAATCCTGTCGGCTGCGGACCGTCCTCGAACACATGGCCTAAATGCGCAGCGCAGGATTTACACGTCACTTCAACCCGGCGCATGCCGTGGCTGGTATCGGCATGTTCGGCTACGCTATCTTCGGACAACACCTCCCAGAAGCTCGGCCAGCCGGAGCCTGAGTCATATTTGGTCGTCGAATCGAATAACGGGCTGCCGCAGCAAACGCAATGATAAACGCCGTCTTTTTTGCAATCGACGTATTTGCCGGTAAAAGGCGGCTCGGTGGCTTTCTGGCGGCAAATGTTAAATTGCTCCGGCGTTAATTTGTCTTGCCACTGTATATCTTTATTTGTCATATTTTTACTCCTATAACAAGCATTTATGATAGTACCTATTGTACGCGTCCAAGACCGCATAGCCAAAAGACCGGCAACCGCAATCAATATGAAAAAACAACGATTAGTTATGAATTTTGCCTATGATACAATGCAATAGTTAACGAATTTTAAATAAGTGATCAACCATGACAGAACAAATGGCTAGCGGAATCCAATTAATGTTTGCCGGAATGGGCATCGTGTTCCTGTTTTTGACCATGCTGGTCGTTGCAATCAACATCATGTCTGCACTGGTGCAACGCTTTTTCCCGGAGATACCGGTATCAAAAACAGTCCCCGGCATTACTACCGACATCGATAAAAGTGTTGTTGCGGCGATAACAGCCGCCGTGCACCAATACCGCAAAAAGCATAACTAACGACACCCAATTTAATGGCCCCAGGGTCACAATCAAAATTTACCAAGGTTTCAGGAGAAACACACAGCATGTCCACTGTTAAAAAGCAGCCCTTAGGTATCACCGAAGTTGTTCTGCGTGATGCTCATCAATCTATTTTGGCAACTCGTTTGCGTATTGAAGACATGCTGCCAATCTGTGAACAGCTTGACCGGATCGGTTACTGGTCTATTGAGTCTTGGGGCGGCGCGACCTTTGATGCCTGTATCCGTTATCTGGGCGAAGACCCTTGGGAAAGACTGCGCCTGTTAAAAGCAGCCATGCCCAAAACGCCGCAACAAATGCTATTCCGCGGCCAGAACATCCTGGGCTACCGCCATTATGCCGACGATGTGGTGGATAAGTTCGTCGAACGTTGCGTAATCAACGGTATCGATGTGTTCCGCATCTTCGATGCGATGAACGATATGCGCAATATTGAGCATGCGGTCAAAGCCGTACTGCGTACCGACGCTCATGCGCAAGGCACGATTTCCTACACCACCAGCCCTGTGCATACGATGGATTCATGGGTGAATTTGGGTAAACAGATCGAAGACATGGGCGCACATTCCATCTGCATCAAGGACATGGCCGGATTGCTCAAACCTTACGATGCCTTTGAACTGGTCAGCCGCTTGAAAGCCAGCACCGGCATCCCGATCCATCTACACTGCCATGCAACCACCGGCTTGAGTGTCGGCACATTGATCAAAGCCGCCGAAGCCGGTGTGGACAACGTCGATACCGCCATTTCATCAATGAGCATGACTTACGGGCACAGCCCCACCGAAACTATCGTTGCCAGCCTGGAAAGCACAGAACGCGATACCGGCCTGGACCTGGTCAAAATGGAGCATATTGCTACCTATTTTAGAGATGTACGGAAAAAATATGCGCAATACGAAGGCAGCTTGAAAGGTGTCGATAGCCGCATCCTGATTTCCCAAGTGCCGGGCGGCATGCTGACCAATATGGAAAGCCAGCTGAAAGAACAAGGCGCCTCCGACAAGTTCGACGAAGTTTTACACGAAATTCCCCGTGTCCGCGAAGACTTGGGTTTTATTCCGTTGGTTACCCCGACTTCACAAATCGTCGGCACCCAAGCCGTCATCAACGTGATGAACGGCGAACGCTACAAGAATATTACCAAGGAAACCGCCGGCGTTTTAAAAGGCGAATACGGCGCAACGCCCGCTCCGGTCAACAAAGCCCTGCAAGACAAAGTGCTGAACGGCGCACAGCCGATTACCTGCCGTCCGGCCGATCTCCTTGCACCTGAAATGGATAAGTTGGTCGCCGAAGTGCGTGAGAAAGCCCAAGCCGAAGGCGTAACGCTAGCCGCCAACATCGAAGAAGACGCGTTGATCAACGGCTTGTTTGCGCAAGTCGGCTGGAAATTCCTGGCTAACCGGGGCAATCCGGCCGCCTTTGAAGCCGCCCCCAATGCGCAAGCCTCTGCCGCCGCCAATGCAAACTCAGCCAGCGCCCCTACCCCGTCGCCCCAGCCGCAGACGGAAACCTATACCGTCAACGTCGATGGCAGAAACTTCAGCGTCATCGTCGGCGCTAACAACGCAGCCCTGACAATTCAGCCGGCCGCCAGCGCAAGCCATGCCGCACTGATAGCCAGCAGCGGCGCCGTGGTTGAATCGCCGATGGCCGGTAATATTTTGAAAGTTTTGGTCGATGTGGGCAGCATCGTTGCCGAAGGCGATGTCGTGGTCATCATGGAAGCAATGAAAATGGAAACCGAAGTACGCTCCAAAACGGCCGGTATCGTCAGCACTGTCAATATCAAAGAAGGCAGTGCCGTTGCCGGCGGCGATGTGTTGATTTTTTTATAATCTAAATAAAAGCTAGACCACCAAGAGTACGAAAGATACGGGAAAACGCCTTGAACGCGCCATGCTTTTTTCAAACGGCGTTAAATTTTTTCGTGTTCTTTGTGCGTTACGTGATTTAAAAAATTTAAAATAAAAGGGTCATCCCATGGAAAATCTTACTTCACTCTGGCAAAGCACCGGTATTTATAATTTTACCGGAGGCCAAGCCTTTATGATGCTAGTCGGCTTCCTGCTGCTGTTCCTGGCTATTAAAAAAGGTTTTGAACCCTTGCTGTTACTACCGATAGGCTTCGGCGCGATACTCAGTAACATTCCGGTTGCCGGCATCGCCGAAGAAGGCGGTATTTTGTATTACCTGTACTACGGCATTAAGCTCGGCATCTTCCCGTTACTGATTTTTATGGGCGTCGGCGCGATGACCGATTTCGGCCCGATGTTGGCTAATCCAAAAACCTTGCTGCTGGGCGCTGCGGCGCAGTTCGGCATCTTTGCCTCGCTGCTGGGCGCGCTGGCGCTCAATGCCATACCGGGACTGGAATTTACGTTAAGAGATGCTGCCGCGATCGGCATTATCGGCGGAGCCGACGGCCCGACCGCCATTTATGTCGCCTCAAAATTATCGCCTGATTTATTGGGAGCGATTGCGGTTGCGGCGTATTCCTACATGGCGCTGGTGCCGTTGATTCAACCGCCGATCATGCGCGCCTTGACCACCGAAGATGAACGCAAAATCGAAATGCAGCAGTTGCGCGTGGTAGGCAAGACCGAAAAAATCGTCTTTCCGTTAATGTTGCTGGTTATCTGCACTTTGCTGTTACCGTCAGCCGCGCCTTTAATCGGCATGTTCGCGTTGGGTAATTTGATGAACGCTTGCGGCGTGGTTGAACGCTTAAGTCAAACCGCGCAAAACGAACTAATCAATATCGTCACGATTTTCCTGGGCTTGGCGGTAGGTTCAAAACTCAGCGCCGACGCTTTTTTACAAGTCAAAACACTAGGCATCTTAACCTTGGGCGCGATTGCTTTCAGTATCGGCACCGCGGCCGGCGTGATTATGGCGAAAATCATGAATAAATTCAGCAGCACCCCGATTAATCCCCTGATCGGTGCAGCCGGTGTCTCTGCGGTGCCAATGGCGGCGCGAGTCGCTAATAAACTGGGATTGGAAAGCAACCCGCATAACTTCCTGCTGATGCATGCCATGGGGCCTAATGTTGCCGGTGTGATTGGTTCCGCGGTAGCGGCGGGGATTTTGTTGAGTTTGGTTAAATAGTAAGCGAAAGGCCAGGCGACCAAGCCGGTCGCCTCGTCATTTTCGAATATCCGTACCTTATTGGGCCTCGCCCATCCCAAACACAATCAATGAATGACTTCAGTCGGTTGCTGGATTTGCGTCAATCCCGTTAGAATCGTTTTTTTAGCCGACTTTCGCCAGCATAGCTCTTACGCATCAGATAGAACCCCACACCATTTCCTGGCTATTGCGCGCTCAGCAATCAGACTCAAGGCAATTTACTCATTTCCGAAACCTTGCCGTAATCGACGCCGACGCTGATAATAAAACTGCTGGCTTCTTCGATATTCATTGCCGATTTAATGACTTTCGATTTATCGACAATCACTGTAAAACCGGAGGTTGGGTTTGGCGAGGTAGGAATAAACAGCACATATTTATCTTCGTGCCGGTTGGTCACGTAAGCGGTCATCCACATGTCATCTTTCGGATACTCGACATACACCACTTCCTTGGCAATAGTCCGGTCATGGGTTGAAAACATATTGATCACTTTTTTAAGCACCCGGTAAAGCGTATTCATCAATGGAATCCGGTCGATCACATGATCAAACGCGGCAATCACCCAGGAGCGGCCTTCTTGGACTAACTTGCGGCCTATATAGACCAGAATAAAAAAGCTGATCGCGAAGACCAGGATGGTATAGAGATAATTATCGGCATAGCCGTAAACCAATTGAAACAAATCGGAAACCCGGTCTTTTACAAAAATCATGATTTGTAAAATAATCACAATAGGAATAACCGCAAGAATACCGATCAGGAAATAATTCAACAGCTTTTTAATCAACTCTTTCATTTTTCTCTCCAAATTTTATAAGGACTTTATTATTAACAAGAGACCTGAGGCAAACAAAAACGCCGCAAATATCTTGCTGTATTTTTCATTATCGATTCCGTTATAAAGCATTTCTTCCGTCAATAAAAACATCACCACGGCAATCTGAATAAAGCTTATTTTATCCGCAACCGACACCGTAAAATCACTACCGATAGACAATAACGTTGCCAATTGGCATATGGCGACGGTCGCGTAACTTGCTGCCGCTGTCACCCGCGTTTTATTTTTCGGGTAGTGCTTGCTGTAAATAATCACGGTCAACATTGAGCCGCCCAAGTTGCTCAGGCCATGAACCAATCCCATCGCCATCAGGTAAATCCTTTCATACTTGACGACGGAGCGTAAGGTTCTTTCAATGACCGCTGAAAAGTTTTTTAAGGCGACAAAAATCAGCAACGGGCCAATCACCAGGCTGATATTGATCTTGACCGAAGTCACCACCACCAGAAACAACACTACCAAAGGAATACTGTAAACCAGCACGTTTTTGTAAAATTGGGTATCGACATCTTCATAGTGTCTTAGCACTTGTAAAGCGCTTATCGCAACGGAAACCGGCAATAGCACACCCAACGCATCGACAAACCCATAACCAAGTAACAACAACAGCGGCGTACCGAATAATAATACCCCCACACCAAAAATAGATTGAACGACGGACGTTGCAATAACCGTAAGTAAAATATCGACAGGCATTGAGTTCCTCTTTAGTTAATGTAATTACAGCGCCTCATTATAACCGAGGGAGGGGGTAATTTAGACAAGAAAAGACAGCGGAACCGGAACGAAACATATTAAAGGCGAGACCGGAAACGGCACTTGAGGATTGGCTCGGTAAGGTAGCAAACCGAGCGCAGGGAGAATCCGGCGGATTGTCTATCGACGAGTCCGCCGTCGCGACGATACGGCTATATGGCGTAATTCAACAGACTGACGGCAATCCAGACAAAACCTATTGTTGTCGCAGCAAAACTAAGCGCGGAATAAACCTTCCAGACTGTTTTTTCCCAAAAAGCAGGATCAAACGCGGCAATCACAAAGATAGAAGGGTTAGTAATGCCGCCGATCACCACCAGCCAGCAAGCGGTAACCGATAACGGCACTTTGACCGCATAAAAACCGAGGCAGAACAAAGCCATTAAAGCAAAATCGATATGCGCCCTGATCAAGGTTTTATAGTCGGTAAGGAACTCACCATCAATGCCCTTGACAGGAAACCATCTGGCAAAAGTCATCAGCCACGCGGACGCCAAAACCGCAAAAACCATCAACGCAGCGCCAATTAATAATATTTCCATCGTATTATCCCGTTTCTTATTAGTTATAAAAAAATATACTGACCGGTCGGTATATTGACATCAAAGTATACCGACCGGTATAGTCGCAATCAACCTGTTTTCTATTGTTCTAACCCATGTCCTTAAATCTGCAAGAAAAAATCCTGCAAGCCGCAGCGGAGTTGTTTTATAGCCAAGGCATCAGGGCGACCGGCGTCGATGCGATTGTCAAAGCGGCAAACACCACCAAGATGAGCCTGTATAAATACTTCCCGTCCAAGGACGAGTTGGTGCTTGCCTTTTTGCGCAAGCGCGACCGGGATTTTAGCGCCTGGTTTGTCGACCAGATTAACGCCAGGGCGGAAACACCCAAAGCAAAATTACTGGCGGTTTTTGACGTGATCGACGAATGGATGGCTATCCCCGAATTTCGCGGCTGCGCCTTTATCAATGCCGCCGCCGAATTCCCGCTCGAAGGCAACCCGGTGCATCAGGTATCCGCCGAGTTTTACGATCAATTCCGAAGCTACATTGCCGATCTGGCCGGACAATGCGGCTCGAAATCCCCGGCAAACCTGGCATTGCAATTAAGCCTATTGGTCGAAGGCGCCATCGTGTCCGAACAGATGAAACGTCATTCAGGTTCAGCCGAACAAGCCAAGCAAGCCGCCGTTGTTCTGATCGAGAACAGCTTACCCCCCAACCACTAACACCCAGGAGCAACAATGAGTGAATTTTTCCATGAAGGCAGCCGGCAACTGCAAGATCGTTTCGAGACCCGTCCCATGGCCGACCGTCTGGCCGAAGCGATAGTCAGCGCCCAAATCAGCCCCGAAGACAAAGCATTTATCGAGGAACAGAACATGTTTTTCCTCGCCACCGTCGACCGGGAAGGCCGCCCCAACTGTTCGTACAAAGGCGGCAGCGTCGGCTTGGTCAAGGTTATCGACGAACAAACTTTGGCTTTTCCACTTTATGATGGCAGCGGTATGTACCTGTCGGCCGGCAATGTATTGGTTAACGAGCATGTCAGCCTGTTATTCGTAGATTTTCAGCGCCAGGCCCGTCTTCGTTTAAACGGCGACGCGTTCATACAGGATGACGACCCTTTAATGAATCACTGGCCCGAAGCGGAACTGGTGTTGCGGGTAAAAGTGCGGGAAATGTTCCCCAACTGTCCGCGTTATATTCACAAAATGACTTTGGTTGAAGAATCGTCGTTCGTGCCCAAGCAGCATTGCGAAACGCCGGTACCGGCCTGGAAACGGCTGGAAGTCGTCGCCGATGTACTGCCGCCGCGCGATGCGCATCTGGCCGGTAACGAACAGGATGCCGCGGCGGCGTTGAATCGTAACTAGTGTTAGCAGGTGACTTAAGCTCCTCATCCATTCGCCCTGCCTCTTCGGCTACGGCTCTCCTGAGCGCAGTCGAAGGGCTCAGGATTAAAGGCCTTGTCGAAGGGCCATTCAAGGAAAAAACTTAAATTAGCGATGGAACGTGTAGAAGCCGTTCGTGCTGAGCCTGTCGAAGCATGAACGGCTTCTACACGTTCACCCATTTAGTATGCTCAACCGCAGTTTTTAGGCTTAATGAATTTCAAATTCAATCGGATAACTGCCTCTCTATATCCATGCGACAGTGCAAGATACGAACAATATCAATATTATCTGCAACTTTGCGGTAGAAAATAATGTGTCGTTCAATACGAAACTTACGGTAATATTTTCGGATTTCATTACACGCCACACCTAAATCCGGCTTGTCGGCTAACAAGTGGAAGCAGTTGTCCAATATGCCAAGATATTTATTTCGCTGCTCGCGTCCCCAGATTTCTTGCGTATAACGAGCAATGGATTTCAAATCATCCTTGGCTTGCTGCGTTAATCGAAAAGACGGCATTACGAATTGTCTTCTTTATCAAGCTCTTCAATCAAACCTGTTAGCGAATAATTTTCAGCAATTCCGCTTTCTTCGCCTTCTATCAATGCCGAACGTAACGCGGCCAGTTTTATTTCCTGGGCTTCCAAAAGCCTAAGCCCTGCCCTGACAACCTCGCTTTTGGAGCCGAAGCGCCCTTCTTCAACGACGTTGGCAATGAATTTTTCAAAATGAGAGCCTATCGAAACGCTGGTATTTTTTTGCATAATTTATAACCTCACTTTTATCTATATACCAATTATTAATAGTTATTGGTATTTTTACAAGTGATTACTCCAGAAAGATGACAGCTGGCTACCCGTTAAACATGGGCGAATTAAGACATTAAACTCAGCTATTTTCTAAGCGGCTTTACAAACACTCGGCTAAATATGACGCAAGGAGCCATCGCTGACATTAATACTAAAGGCGCGGCCGAAACCAATAACGTATCGCCCATTTTCCGGACGCAATGCAAACAAATGAAAATCCGGTAATGAGCTTAGTACACTAACCACCTCACCAAACTTATCCTGCAAGACCTGTATTCGGTCAGCGTAAATGGCATCATCCCGGCTTATCTCCGAGACACTGCAACTTAGCACCGCCCGCTCCCGTGCAAAAAGATTAGGCGATTCGGATTCCGGACGGATAAACAATATCGATGCCTGCGGGTTATTCAACAAATTCACCGTATGACAGGCCATCTCGCTGACATAGATATAAAAAATTCCGGCATCATCCCGCACACAAAAGGCGCGTAACTGAGGCCAGGAACGCCGTTTGTTGAAGCTGTCGAGAGTAATAGGGTTTGCTGCGATGCCATCAGCTCCTGATAACGGCTGGAAATGTCTTCAAGCTCTTGTTTGGTTATTTCGCTCATAGGTGATCTCAGTCAAGCACATCAGCGCCACCATTAAGCCCAACAAATTCGCCGCGAAACAGATCAATATCCGAATCGTAAGTAATCACGGCTTTTACTCCATTAATGACCATTTGATTAATCATCGTTTTACCCTGTTTGTCGTTCAACCAATTGCAGCGCTTGCGGCCGCCCCTTCTAATACCCCCCAACAATCAAAACACTACTCCGCCCCCCGCCCTGCTTTTCAACCACTACCTTAGCCCCAATCCGCTCCACCAAAATCGGCACATGCGAGATAACGCCGACTTTCCTGCCCAGTGCTTGCAGGGTGTCCAAACTGGCGATGGCTATGTCCAACGTTTCCGGGTCCAGGCTGCCGAAGCCTTCGTCGATAAACAGCGATTCGACCTGGGTTTTATTGGACGATAACGACGCCAAGCCCAAGGCCAGCGCCAACGACACCAGAAAGCTTTCGCCGCCGGACAGGCTGTGTACGCTACGCACGTCGTCGGCCATGTCGCGGTCGATAATTTGCAACTCCAGGTCGCTGCCCGGCACGCGTTGCAGCGCGTAGCGTTTGGCAAAATCTTCAAGATGCCGGTTACTGTGCGCCAGCAACGCTTCCAGGGTCAGGCTTTGCGCGAATGTACGGAACTTGGCGCCGTTTTTCGAGCCGATTAAGTCATTCAGGCTTTCCCATTGCTGCCACCGATCTTGTTGCTTGTCCAGCTCGGCTTTCAAAACATGCCCGGCTTCGATTTTTTTATCGTCTTCCCGCAGCAATATGACTTGCTCTTCTTTTTGGCTATGCGCAATCTGTCTTTGCTGCTGCAATTCAGTCGACAGTTTATTGGCGTCTTCTTCGGTTATTTCGACAGGATGGCTTTGGTCGCATTGGTTCCCTACCACTTGCGACACTTCCTCCATCCATGGAGGTCGCTGCTTTTGGCAATCGTCGGTTTTAACTTTTAGTAAGGCCAAAGATTCTCGCAGGGTATGCTCCAACGCCTCCATTTGGCTTTTCCGTTCAGCCAGCCAGTGCTCGTCTTTTTCCAGCAAACTGCTTAACTGCTCAAGATCGATGGCTTGCTTTTGCAACGACTGGTTCAGCGTAGTCAGGGCTTTTTCCAGGTTGCCGTAACGCCTGCCGGTCTCGGTTTGCCAATGCTGCTGATTCTGCTTATGAGTTGCCAGCTCGGTTTCCGCTTGACTGACATTGTTACCGGCCTGTTGGTGAGCGGCTCTTGCCGCCTGGACGTTTTGATTGACGCTTTGCTCGTAGCTGTCGGCAGTCACTTTTGGCAGCACCGCTTCGCGCTGTTCGGACAGTTTTTTCTGTTCTGCCGTTTGGCTGTTTAACTCGGCCTGTTTAAGCCGATGCTGTTGCCGGCATTGATTCAGCGCCTGCTCGGCAAGTTTTTGATCGTGATTGATCTTCTCCAACGCTTTGGCGGCGGCTTCAATCTGCTGTTCGGTGCGCTGGAATTGTTGTGCTTTTGCCGCGCAGTCCTGCCTGAATGCGGCTATGGAATTCTGTAGATCGGATTGCCAATTTTCCAATTGCCGGAACGGTATCGCCAGTAACTCGACAATCGCTTGCCGTTGCTTTTCCAGCGCCTGAATATCGGCGACGACATGCTCCAGCTCGGCTTTGTTTTTGGCGTGTTGCTTATCCAGCTCGGCGTATTCGGCAGACAATTTTTCTTTATTTTGCTGATCGGCATCGAATAAGTCCTGTGCCGATTTAAGCTGTTTTTGTAATTCAAGAGCCGCTTTTTGCTGTTGCTTGATTAGCTCCAGCGCGACATTGACTTGTTCGCTATGACTTTTAAGCGCAGCCAAAAGCCGGACATCGGTAACGGAAACATCGGGCGACTGCCAAGGATGGTGGAAGTGTCGCAATCGGTCGGGAACCGATGCGACCTTCTCGTGCAAGATTAATACGGCCCAATCATTGCCGCATTGAGCCAGTTTGGTCTGCGCCTCTGCCAGATTGCCTGCCAGCGCGGCTTTTTGCTCTTGTCCCTGGCTGATAGTTTTAGTCAATTCGGCGATAGCTCTAATCAGCGTTTCATGTTGCCTTTCCAGCTCAGCGACTCGTGTCGATTGCGCTACGGCATGTTCACTACCTATGCTGACATGGTCTTGCCAAGGATGTTCCAGCGCTCCGCAGACCGGACAAGGTTGGTCTTGCTGCAACAAGGAACGAAATTGCTCGGCGTTTTTATGCGTCGTCGCTTGTATCAGCTCCAGGGCTTTTTTTGCCTCGGCCATAGCGACGCCGTTCGTCATCTGCTGTTGGTTTAGGGCTTGCAGTTGCAATGTGCCGTCATTAATCGTCCGTTCGCTAGACGCCAGCTTATCCGTGTCTTGCTTGATAGCTTGTTGCAGCTCTTGTGCAGTGTTCACCAGATTCAATGCCTGGGTGATTTGTTCGCGCTTGGTTTCAAGCTCGTCTTTTGCTTGATGCAAATCTTCAAGCGACTGGCGGTTGTCCTGTGTTTTCAGTTGTGCCAAGGTCTGTTGATGCAGTTCCAGCTTGTTGTGACTGTCAGCAATAGCCGATTTTAACTCTGCCAGGCTGAATTCATCCTTGGTAACCGACAGCCTTAACCGATCCGCGTTAAGTTCGGCCTCCGTTTTCCGGGCGCTAAAATTTTGATAGCGTTCCAGCTCGGCATCCCATCGGCTCCATTCCGCGGCAATGGGTTTAATCGCCTGATTCTGTTCCAGCCAGAGATTAAGCTGTTGTAATGCTGCGGCTTGTTCAGTCTGGAGGCTTAATAGGGATTGATGTTCTTTTTCGGCGCTGGCTAATGCTTTGAGCAATTGGTTTTCTTCAGCGGCCAAGGTATTGACGGCTTGCTTGATAACATCAATGCGGGTATCCAATGCCCGCGCTGTAATCAATAAAGGTTGCGCCTGCTGTTGTTGCTGTTCGGCTTCGGCTAATGCAAGTGCCAGAATTCCAAGCTGTTCCTTGGCGCTTTGCAGTTTTATTTCAGCGCTTATTTGCTGGTTGCTGCTGTCTTTGAGTTTTTGTTCGGCATCACGGTGTTCGGCGTCTGCCGTTTGGTACTGAGCCAGCAACGGCCTTAACGGCTGCGCGGCTTCGACTTTTCGTATCAATTGCCGATCGGCTTCGGCTGCATCCCATGTCTGTTGCGTGTTGGCAAGGGCATCACGGGCCGCCTGTTCGGCTTGTTGCAGTTTTTTCAGTTCGGCATACCAATCGATGATTTTTTGGTTGCTTGCGATTTGTTTGTCCAAATCGGTCAACTGGCCGGCGAATTGATCCCGTTGTTGTTCCAGCAATTGACGGGCTTCCGAATCCAGCGGAATTTGATCCTTCATCCTGTTTGCAATCTGGCTTAGCGCTTCTTTTTCCTGTCTGGCCCGCTCGAATGCGGCCATCGACAACTCGGAATAAAGTTCGGTGCCGGTGATGCGTTCCAGCAAACTGGACCGTTCGTCTTTTTTGGCTTTTAAAAATGCAGCAAAATCGCCTTGGGCCAGCAGCACCGAGCGGCGGAACTGGTCGAAATTAAGGTCGATCAATTCGCTGATCGTTTCCAAGGTGTTTTTCTTGCCCTGGCCGATGCGCTGGCCGTCGTCGATTTTGCTTAACGTGACTTCCTGCGCCTGCAAGCGGCCGTCCGCTTTGCCCCTGGCCTTGCTGACTTCCCAGTGCGCCCGGTAATGATGTTTGTCCTTGCCGATAAAATCCACTTCGGCATAGGCGTTGGCAGTGCCGCGGCGCAGTATCGAGCGCACATCGTTACTGGTCACGCGCAGGTTTTCGACCTCGTCTTTATGACCGACCGCAAAACCGTGACCGTCCGGCAGGCGCGGGATTTTGTCGTAGAGAGCCAGACACAAAGCATCCAGAATCGTGCTTTTACCGGCGCCGGTTTGTCCGGTAATAGCAAATAATCCGGCCTGCTCCAGCGGCCCGGAATTCAATAAAATCTCGAACGGTTCGGCCAAGCTTGCCAGGTTTTTTCCACGAATCGCCAAAATACGCATTATTCCGTTCCTTGCAGGCTTTCAAACAACTCGTTAAACAGTGTGTTCATCGCTTCGGGCGCGTCCTGGTCGTATTTGTTTTGATAGCAGCGTTGGAACACGTCCAGCGGTTGCAGTTCTTCCAAGCGTTCTTCGATTGTTAGGTCGGCCAGGCTTTTCTCGCTGCCGCTGTAGGCGGTGGATATTTTCAACAAGCGCACCGGTAATTTGGCGATGACTTCTTCAATCTGCTGGCGTAATCCGGGCTCCGGTTTTTCCAGCCTGATGCGCAATTCGAGCAGCGGCCGTTGTTCAATCGGCAGATCGTCCAAAGTCAGGTTTTCCAAGTGGCCGATCACATCCGGCAATACCGCAAAATCTTTGCTGTTGGGAATTCTTAATAATTGCACGCTACGCGGAATTTTAATGGTGGTCGTTTCAACCGACTGACCTGCTTTGACATCGACCTGAACAACTTGATGCGGATAATCGCTTTCATCGAACGACAGCGGAATAGGCGAACCGCTGTAACGGATATGCTCGTTTGCGCCGACCCGTTGCGCCAGATGCAAATGGCCCAAGGCCACATAAGCGATGTCATCGGGAAATAATTCGACCGGCAACGCATGTTGGTTACCACCCAGAATTTTGCGCTCGCTTAACTCGGACACCGCACCGTTAACCATATAACAGTGACCGGTCAGGACCAGGCTTTCGCCGTTGCCAGCTTTTTGTTGCAGTTGCTCGAACAATTCGGCATACAGCGTTTTCATGCCGGAGATTAACGGATCTTCTTCCTGTTGGTTGGCAGGCAAATCGGCATTGCGCAAAAACGGCATCGCCCCGCACCACGCTTTAACCTCGCCCGCTGCATTGGTCAGCGGCACCAGCAAACGCTCCCAGTCGATATTGCCTTGGCCGTCGCGCGACAAGCCGCCGACCACGGCAACGCCCAGCGCATTCAGTATCGGCGATGGCGCATCCAGCCGGGACGCGGAATCGTGATTGCCGCCGATTAGAACAATATTAAGATTCGGCAGCCGGGTTCTGGCTTTGACCAAAAAATCGTAAAGTTGCGACTGCGCCGCCGAAGACGGATTGGCCGAGTCGAAAATATCGCCGGCGACTATCAGTGCATCGGCCTGTTTGATGTGCATTTGGTCCAGCAGCCAGTCCAGGAACTGCTGATGCTCCAGTTGCCTGGATACGCCGTGCAAATGGTGGCCGAGATGCCAGTCTGCGGTGTGGAAGATTCTTAGCATGGTTAGCTCCTTGCAACCGATTGATTCACTAAGTCTTCTATTTTTTCCAACGATTGAATGAAGACGCGGAAGCTGGGATCTTTTGTTGCGACAAGTTCTATATTTTTGCGCTTTAGAAAGTCTCGGCTGAGTTCATCATAGCAACGGCAAGTTTTCTCAGTCTTTGGCAACAAATAAGACAAGGCGTTGTAACAGCCAGTAACTTTGGGTTTACTGCGCGTTTTCTTGTTGTGATATGCGTAAAGCCAGCATTCCAAGGAATGAACGCTGATGCAGAAAATAATCTTTTCAGAGTGACGTTGATAAAAACCGGCTTCGCCGCTATCGATAATTGCAGCCAATTTGGTAATCACATTGGCTATTAAAACTTCCGGCGTTAATGGCTGGTTATCATCGCCAACCTGAGCAACGTCAAAACCGATTTCGTTAGAAACATCGGTGTCAATTTGAACAACAATAAATTTGTTATTCAAAACATCGTCTCGGAACCGTGCCGTACTTAAATACTCAAGCAACATTTGCCAACCGCCAAAATCCTTTTGCTTCCGGTCGGTTTCATCAAAAGGCGGTTGTAACTGCGTTATTTCTTCATCAAGGTCTGAATTTTTAAAATAACCGCACAGAATATTTTCAATAGTGATCTGATCGGTCACACCTTCACAAGCCAATCCAAACAGCATAAACCTTAAAACCCTTTCGGCAAGCCGCCCAAATAACCTCTTAAAAAGGCTTCCGATAGTTTTAAATCTTCATTGGTTGACGAGCGCGGCTTATCTTCCAGCGTGATGCGTTTATAGCGAGTGTGGCCTTGTTTATTGCGGGATAACACCAATAACCGCTGCTCATCGTCGCCTAAATCGATGCCGTCCAAAATTGCCGGGTTATGGGTCGTGACGAAAACTTGTTTATCGTATTTCTTTGCTAAACGGACTAATTCTTTAATCAGTTTGGTGCACAGTTTGGGATTGAGTGAGGTGTCGATATTATCGATAGCGAAGATTTTCGGGGTATCGTCGGATACCATCAACGCGATATAAAACAATACAAACAGGAAACCTTCATTGGCGCTGCGCTGATCGAAAATCTGGGTTAAATAACGGTCAGTAATGGATACTTTATCTTCCGATGGAGATAAATCCGTGGGTATTTCTAGTTCAGAAAACCAATGAAAAAGTTGTAGACAGGCACGAATTTCTTGCAATGGTTCATATGATTTACTCTGACCTAAACTTAGCCATTTAGTTATTCCCTTAGCTCGTTTTTCGGTTGATTTATTTTGAATAACTCTTAATAACTTAAATAAACCCTCACCATTAATACCTAAGGGTTCAATTTGGCCTTCTTTGTAGAAGTTTCTGAGAGCTGTATTCTCTGGAGAATAAATAATGAAGTTTTTTATTTCATTTTCATCGTTTTCGAGAATTCCATGATGATAAATATAATCTCGAGCATCACTTTCGTTACGTTCTAAAAAAGCGGGTGTAGATTTCGTTCTCCGTTTGTCTCCATCAAGAATTCTTTCGAAGAATACTTTTTTAAGCAAATCTTCGATGTCTTTGTCCTTCTCTATAAGCTCCCTAAAATCTTTATTATGCTTAAGCACCGTCTCCCAAGTCATAACCAACATCTCAGTCATTCCATCTTTTGAATTGGTCCATTTCGAGTAAGGTTGGTTATCGTTAATTAACGTATATTTCGCTAATACATCTAAATTTTTAAAACCTACAGTAATTGCTATTGGTTGTTGAAGGGCTTCTTCACTAAAAGCAGATCTCATTAGCTTTGGCTCAGTCACTCTAATTCCTCTCGATGCCAAAAACTCATTATCTAGTTTATCTGCCACCGCCGCTGCAACCAGCGCAATGGCTTCCAACAAATTACTTTTCCCACAACCATTTTCCCCAATAAGCACATTAAAACGCCCGACCTCCAAAGTCAGGTCGTGCAAGGATTTATAATTGTTTATTTGCAGTTTACGAATCATGCTGTGTTAGTTTTACCTATTGAAGTCATTGACTAAATCATAACATAGCCTGGAATTCATTAACGGGGATAGAGCAAGATAGACCGAACAAATTGGACATGTCTGGTCAAACTAGAACGCCATGATTCGGCATTTGCAGAAACGAGGCTAAAGACTTTAGTCTCAATCCAAACTGCGAAGAAAGGCGCGCACGGCACGCCCTACGTTAGACCGCTTTATGCAGCTTTTTGTTCTTGTAACGGCAGCAGCCCGGAAACACTGGCTTCTAATACCACCATCTGAACAAGATGATTATTAGCATCGTAAGACAATACAACATTCCAGTCTTGCGTTGTTTCTCTAACGATAGGGTTGTCACTAAAATGCAATTCCAAAATATCGTCTTCCGGATAGTAAATCGTTTTCATAATTCATTCTCGAAACTAAAGTGATACATCACTGTTTTAACAATCACCGCTTGATCTATCAGCACTGCGGCACAAAGCAAATTGTCGGCTCGATGTTGATAGAACTTTGTTATCCACGCGTGCTTGTCGTCTTTATAACTTAACTGCCCTGTTTCGATGAGATCGCTTAACAATTCCTCAGAAATATCACGTTCAAACATTCGTTTTTGAGCATGTTTCGTGATGTGAATAATTTTATCGAAACGTTGACTATGCACGGTTTAACAGGCTTTTACTTTGCTTAAAGAATTTTTATGCTACCCGCCGCCATACGCTTACGTCAATAATTTTACTGTTTCTAACTGCTTAAGAAGATTTATTTATTATCCATCAACCACACGCCGTCCCAGCCGCCGGACATTTGCGCTTTGCGGCACTGCTTGACGTAAGCTTGGCATACAGGATCATCAGGCCAACCATTGAAAGCCGCCTCGGCATCTATCCACAAGCCTGAGCGGCACAAATCCAGTGACTTTTGATAAGCGTCCGAATCGGGAAACTCGATTCCTCCTGCTCGGCCGCGCAACTCGAAAACTCTAACCGGAGCACTACGCCCGGCTACTTTGACCATGCCGATTTCCCGGCCAATGAAGTCATTACTGCCGCCCGCTTGCAGCCACGTCGCTTCCGAAACCATAATTGCCGTGCCGAACAACTTGTTCGCGCTCTCCAAGCGTGACGCCAGATTGGCCGCGTCGCCCAAGATCGAATAATCGAAGCGGATCTTGCTGCCCATATTGCCGACCACCACTTCGCCGGTATGCAGACCGATACGAGCTTTCAATACGCCACCTGCTTGGGCTGCGAAATCGTCGGCACGCTCAGTCAGGCGCTGCTGGCAACGCAAGGCCGCTCGACAGGCACATGCGGCATGATCGGCTTGATCCAACGGCGCATTCCAGAAAGCAACGATGCCGTCGCCCTGGTATTTATCCAGCGTCCCGCCTTCATCCAGGATGATGTTGGTCATCTCTGTCAGGTAATCGTTAAGCAGGGCGGTCAATGGCTCCGGCTCCATGCGCTCGGCTAAATCGGTGAATCCTTCCAGATCGGAGAACAAGATGCTGAGTTTCTTACGTTCGCCGCCCAGTTGCAGCCGCGATGGGTCGGCCATGATTTGCTCAACAACCTTGCCGCTGACGTATTGGGTCAACGCGGTGGTGACCAGTTGTTTTTGCTTTGACAGTTCCTGGCTTTCCAATGCGCGCACGACGGTCAGTCGCAGCATTTCCGGCTCCCACGGTTTGGAGATGTATTTGTAGATTTGCGCATCGTTAATACAACGCATCAGCGAATCGGTGTCCGCATAGCCGGTCAGCAAAATTCGGATGGCCTGAGGCTGTTGCTCCAGCGCATATTTAAGCACTTGATCGCCACTGATTTCCGGCATGCGCTGATCGCAAATAATCAAATCGACCACTTCCCCAGCAAGGATTTTTATCGCTTCGTCCCCGGATGTGGCCTTTAAGATGCGATACCCTTTGCGGAACGAACGATGTAGGCTGTCGACAATGTCGACCTCATCATCAACAAAAAGCAGGGTATGCATAGGCAGATTTTTTAAGTTTGTGCGGGTTGTTTGGAAATAGTTCTTCCGAGGTTGACGCTCTTATAATGCCATACGCACCAACCCAAGCTAACCGTTGTGTGGTTTTTCATAAAAATGGAGGCAAGCAAAGCTTGCACTCCATTTTTAAGCCGACGCGTATAACGCCGGATTTACGACAGCCCCAAAACATCCTGCATATCATACAAACCGCTATCCTTATCGGCCAGCCAAACCGCCGCCCTGACCGCGCCATTGGCGAAAGTCATGCGGCTGGTAGCTTTATGGGTGATTTCAACGCGTTCGCCGTCATCCGCAAACATCACGGTATGCTCGCCGACAATATCCCCGGCCCTGATAGTTGAAAAGCCGATGCTTTTTCTGTCCCGCTCACCGGTATTGCCTTCCCTGCCGTAAATCGCGCAGTCTTTTAAATTCCGGCCTAATGCATTGGCGACCACTTCGCCCATGCGCAACGCGGTGCCGGACGGAGCGTCGACTTTATGCCGGTGATGGGCTTCGATCACTTCAATATCGGTGTAATCGCCCATGACTTTGGCGGTCATCTCCAGCAATTTAAGCGACAGGTTGACGCCGACGCTCATGTTAGGCGCCATCACTATCGCCACGTCTTTGGCCGCCTCAGAAATAAGAGCTTTTTGCTCGTCGCTGTAGCCGGTGGTGCCGATGACCAGCTTTTTTCCGGCCTGACGGCAAATCTCGATAAAGGCCATTGACGCATCGGGACGGGTAAAATCGATCAGCACGTCGAATTGATCGGCAACAGATGCCAAATCATCGACGACTTTAACCCCAACCACACTGATGCCTGCCAACTCACCCGCATCCCGTCCTATCGCAAGACTTTCGGGACGGGACACGGCAACAGCCAATTCGGCATTTTTCGCCAGCGCCGCTGCTTTGATCAAGCAAAGGCCCATGCGGCCGGACGCACCTACTACAGCAATACGCATCATGACTTATCCTGTTAATTTATCGAAAAAGCTTTTTACGCCGTCAGTCCATGAGGATTCTTGAGGACTGTGATGTTTACCGTTGCCGGATAAGGATTCGCTGAGCTGTTCAACCAAGGCTTTTTGTTCTTTGGTCAGATGAACCGGCGTTTCAACCTGTACTTTGCACAGCAGATCGCCGACCGGGCCGCCCCTGACCGGCTTCACGCCTTTGCCGCGCAGCCTGAATAATTTGCCGGTTTGCGTTTCGGCAGGGATTTTCAACAGCACTTTGCCGTTCAAAGTCGGCACTTCCAACTCGCCGCCCAAGCAGGCGGTAGGGAAGCTGATCGGCACTTCGCAATATAAGTTCGCGCCATCGCGGGTAAAAATCTCATGATCTTTTACCTGAACCTGAACGTAAAGATCGCCTGCCGGTCCGCCGAATTCTCCGGCTTCGCCTTCTCCGGCCAAACGTATGCGGTCGCCGGTATCGACGCCGGCCGGAATTTTCGCGGACAGAGTTTTATTTTCCTGAACCCGACCTTGGCCGTAGCACACGCCGCAAGGATCTTTTATCTGTTTGCCGGTACCGCGGCAGGTTGGACAGGTTTGCTGAACCGAAAAGAAACCCTGCTGCATCCTGACTTGGCCGTGACCGTGACAGGTTGTACAGATCACCGGGCTGGAACCTTTCTTGGCGCCGGAACCGCTACATTCGCCGCAGGTAACCAAAACCGGCACGCGGATTTTAGCGTCGGTGCCGAATACGGCTTCTTCGAGCGTTAATTCCAGGTTGTAACGCAGGTCCGAGCCGCGCTGAACATTGCTTCGCTGCTGTCTGCCGCCGCCGAATATATCGCCGAAAATATCGCTGAAGCTTTCACCGGCGCCAAAACCGCCGAAACCGCCGGCTCCGCGGCCGCCCATTGACGCATCAACGCCGGCATGGCCGAATTGATCGTAAGCGGAACGTTTTTTAGGGTCCGATAAAACTTCGTAAGCTTCTTTAATCTGCTTAAACTTGGCTTCAGCTTCTACCTGATTGTCTTTATTCCTGTCAGGGTGATACTTCATTGCCTTGCTGCGATAGCTTTTCTTAATCTCTGCATCACTGGCGTTTCTGTCTACACCGAGAAGCTTGTAAAAATCTTCTTTTGCCATGGTTCAATAGTCTATTGTTGGATTTTGCTGATTATCATCGTCTGATGTTGTCCGAAATACCCTGTGAAGAGGATAAGAGACAGGTTTCTAAACCGCAAAAAGAACACGAAGGGACACGAAGTTTTTTCTTCGTGAGCTTCGTGTTCTTTGTGGTTTTACGCCTTAAGTTAATACATAGGGGATAAGGTTACGCCCCAATCTGTATTTTACTTTTTGTCGTCGTCTTTAACTTCTTCAAACTCGGCATCGACAACACCGTCATCGGCTGTAGCGTGCTCTGAAGACGCATGAGCGCCGGACGCTTCACCTTCCGCCGCAGATTTTTGTGCGTAGACGCGTTCAGCCAGTTTACCCGACAACTCGGTTAAAGCGTTGGTTTTAGCTTCAATTTCCGCTTTATCGTCGCCTTTAATCGCGGTTTTCAGCTCTTCGATCGCATGTTCAATGCTGGTTTTTTCGTCAGCGCCGACTTGATCGCCCAGTTCTTTCAACGATTTTTCAGTCGCGTGAATCATACCGTCGGCATGGTTGCGCGCTGCGACCAATTGCGTCAGTTTACGGTCTTCGTCCGCGTGGGCTTCGGCATCTTTAATCATGCGTTCAACTTCGTCATCCGATAAACCGCTGGATGCTTTGATTACGATGGATTGTTTTTTACCGGTTGCTTTGTCTTTGGCCGACACGTTCAAAATACCGTTCGCGTCGATGTCGAATGCAACTTCGATTTGCGGTACGCCGCGCGGTGCCGGCGGAATATCGGACAAGTCAAAACGGCCCAACGATTTGTTCGCCGCTGCAACTTCGCGCTCGCCTTGCAATACATGCACGGTTACCGCGGTTTGATTGTCGTCCGCTGTAGAGAACACTTGCGATGCATTGGTTGGGATCGTGGTGTTTTTCTCGATCAGCTTGGTCATCACTCCGCCCATGGTTTCGATACCCAATGACAATGGGATAACGTCCAGCAACAACACGTCTTTAACTTCGCCGCCCAAAACGCCGGCTTGGATCGCCGCACCCAAAGCTACCGCTTCGTCAGGGTTAACGTCTTTACGTGGTTCTTTGCCGAAAATGCTTTTAACCATTTCCTGTACTTTCGGCATACGGGTTTGACCGCCGACCAAAATTACGTCGTTAATGTCCGATGCTTTTAACTTCGCGTCTTTCAGCGCCATTTCGCATGGGCCTTTGGTGCGGTTAATCAGCTCTTCAACCAATGATTCCAGTTTGGCGCGAGTCAATTTAACGTTTAAATGCTTAGGACCTGACGCATCGGCAGTGATGTAAGGCAGGTTGACATCGGTTTGTTGGCTTGAAGACAGTTCGATCTTGGCTTTTTCCGCCGCTTCTTTTAAACGTTGCAAGGCCAGCGGATCGTTATGCAGGTCAACGCCGCTTTCTTTTTTAAATTCTGTCGCCAGGTACTCAATAACTCTTGAGTCGAAATCTTCACCGCCCAGGAAAGTATCGCCGTTGGTTGATAACACTTCGAATTGATGCTCGCCTTCGATTTCAGCGATTTCAATAATTGAAATATCGAATGTACCGCCGCCTAAGTCATACACCGCAATTTTGGTGTCGCCTTTAGGCTTGTCCATGCCGAAAGCCAATGCCGATGCAGTCGGTTCATTGATGATGCGTTTAACTTCAAGACCGGCAATACGGCCGGCGTCTTTGGTGGCTTGACGTTGCGAGTCGTTAAAATAAGCCGGCACGGTAATAACCGCTTCAGTGACTTCTTCGCCTAAATAAGCTTCGGCGTCTTTTTTCAGCTTCATCAAAACGCGGGCCGAAACTTCGGGAGCCGCCATTTTTTTGCCATGTACTTCAACCCAGGCATCGCCGTTTTCAGCTTCGACGATTTTATAAGGCACCATTTTGATGTCTTTTTGCACGACATCGTCTTTAAAACGGCGGCCGATCAAACGCTTGATCGCAAATAAAGTATTTTTAGGATTGGTAACTGCTTGACGTTTTGCCGACTGCCCAACCAATACTTCATCGTCGCTGGTGAAAGCGATAATTGAAGGTGTAGTACGCGCTCCTTCGCTATTTTCAATAACTCTTGCGACGCCGTTTTCCAATACCGCGACGCACGAGTTTGTTGTTCCTAAATCTATGCCGATTATTTTAGCCATTGAGGTCTCCAGACTTGAATATATTTAAAATTGTGTAGGGGCCGGTCTTGTGCCTGCCCATTGTTATCTAATACCCGAACAAAGAAGGCAACCGCAAGGGACTGCCCCTACCCTTTATTTAAAAAGGTAAAAGTTGTTACAAATATGAGGCTGCTTTATTTGATTTCAAGCCTGTTCATCGATGCTAGGGCTATCTGTCGGCTTTTTTTCGGGTGCTTTGGCAACCAAAACCATAGCGGGACGGAGCAATCGTCCGTTTAACATATAGCCTTTTTGGAAAACGTTAACGACCGTATTCGGCTCCGCGCCTTCTACGGTTTGCATGGCCATCGCCTGATGCTGTTCGGCATTAAACGGCTGACCGAGCGGATCAATGGTTTCAATTTTGAATTTTGCCAAGACCGATTCGAATTGCTTAATCGTTAAATCGCTGCCTTCGCGGAATTTTTTTACTTCTTCGCTATCGCCTGTTGCAGCTTGCATGCCCAACACCAAACTGTCCAACACGGGCAATAATTCCTTGGCGAAACTTGTCAGTGCAAACTTATGGGCGTCTTCCAGATCCTTTTGCGTTCTTCTTTTCAGGTTTTCCATTTCCGCCTGTGCACGAACCGCTTTGTCCCAATTTTCTTGAGCTTTTTGCTCGGCTTGGGCCAATGCTTGCTGCAACTCTTCAAGCGTAGGCTCATGCCCGGCTAATTCGGTATGCGGCTCGACAACCGTTTCGCTTTCAGTTTTAACCTGGGATTCAGGCGCTTCCTGATCAGTACTCATTATTTATAGCTCCTTAACATTTAAAATTAATATCCATGCCCGACGGCACAAAAAAGACATTATTTATAGTGGGGTCGTTGATTTTGGATTCAAGGCGGCGCCTAACAATTTTGCCGTTACATCGACAAAAGGGATGATTTTTTCGTAGGCCATACGCGTCGGACCGATAACGCCCAGCACGCCGACTACTTCGTCACTGACCGAATACGATGAAGTGACCAGGCTGCAATGATCGAAAGCCCGGTAGCCTGACTCTTCGCCGATGAATATCTGCACACCATCGGCTTTCATGCATTGATCCAGCAAATGAATAACGCCCTGTTTTTGGCTAAATGCTTCAAACAGGTTTCTTAGCCGCTCCATATCCGACAATTCGGAAAAGCCCATCAAATTGGTTTCGCCGGTCAGCACATAATCATCTTTTTCTTTATCCTGATCAAAAGCCAACTGCGCAATTTTTACCGCATCCAGCATGCCCTGGTTCATGCGTTCCTGGTCGTCCTGCAACTCTTTTAAAACGGCTTTACGCACCGCGTCCAGACTGCGCCCGGAATAAATTGAATTTAGATAATTGGCCGCTTGCTGTAATTCGGCGGGACTGAAAACTTTGGAGGTATGGATGATTTTGTTATGAACTTCCTGCTCATTGGTAACAAAAATAACCAACACGCGAGTATGAGATAAAGATAGAAACTCGATATGGCGCAAACAGACCAGCTCTCTTTTAGGCAAGGTCACTACCCCGGCCATCTGCGTTAGTTCCGACAGCAGGCGCGATGCAACGCCGATTACATCATTAGTATCTTCGCTTGACGACAAGCCTTGATGCAGCCGGGTTAAATCTTTGGATTCCAATGGCTTAACCGTCAACAAACTATCGACAAACAAGCGATAGCCGCTAACCGTAGGCACTCTTCCTGCCGAAGTATGCGGAGAATGCACCAACCCCAAATCTTCCAGGTCGGCCATGACATTGCGAATGGTGGCCGGACTTAAATTTAAATCCGAATCTTTTGATAAAGCCCGTGACCCCACCGGCTGACCGTCACTGATATAGCGCTCAACCAGCGTTTTTAATAGCTGTAGCGACCGCTCATTTAAAACCTGCGTATTACTCACACCAACCTCTGCGACCAAAATTAGCACTCCATTAAGACGAGTGCCAGCGGGGCAAATTATCAGCTCATTGGGCTATTGTCAATAAACCTAAAAAACCTGTTGATATTTATGTTCCTTTTACCTGCAAGTCTTGGTATATCAAAAAATTGCGTAATTATTCGGCTCATAAAGAAATGGAACACGGATGACACGGATTAAACGGATAAGCACGGATTTTAAAAGCGAATCAAACTTAGCTTAGGGTAAAAATCCGTGTAAATCCGCCCTATCCGTGTTCTATTGGAAATACGCTGAAAGTAACAAAATTGCGCTACTTAAAGCCGGAAGACTAAATCGCTCTACGCCTTAAGCCAATAATATCCCAGCGCGAAGATAAGCAACTGAAAAAACGCCAAGCCCCAGAAATAAATTCCGAAAAGAACGACTTTAACTTGCAGAGGCTGTTGAGAGGAATTGCGCCGGATGATAACGATACCGCCCAGAGTCGCGATCAACCCTATCGCGCCCCCAACCAGCGCAATGTTCATTGTTAATCCCTTACCGGCGGCGGCGCCAGCACGACTCTTGAACCATTGCTTTCCGCCGGACTGACAACACCGGCCGCTTCCATGTCTTCAATCATGGTTGCCGCGCGGTTGTAGCCGACTTTAAAGCGTCTTTGCACACTGGATATTGAGGCCTTACGGCTTTCTGTAACAAATTGCACGGCTTCGTCGTATAAAGCATCGGTTTCGGAGCCGCCATTACCGCCACCGCCGCCCATGCTGTAGCCGTCGCTGGAATCGGAAGAATCGCGGGTGATGTCTTCCAGATAATTAGGCGGCGCGGTTTGTTTTAAAAATTCAACCACGCGATGCACTTCATGATCATCGACAAATGCGCCGTGAGCACGAACCGGAATACTGGTGCCCGAGGGTAAAAACAACATATCGCCGTTGCCCAGCAGAGTTTCCGCGCCGCCTTGATCGAGAATGGTGCGCGAGTCGATACGAGACGACACCTGAAATGAAATCCGGGTCGGCACGTTAGCTTTGATCAGGCCGGTCAATACGTCAACCGATGGACGTTGAGTGGCTAGGATTAAATGGATACCGGCCGCGCGGGCTTTTTGCGCCAAACGGGCAATCAGCTCTTCAACTTTTTTGCCGACAATCATCATCATGTCGGCTAACTCGTCGATCACAATGACGATACTGGGCAGAGTGCTTAAGGTCGGATACTCTTCGCCCTCTTCCAGCGGATTGATCATTTGAAACATCGGATCCCTGATGCTCTCGCCTCTTGCCGTCGCGTCTTCTATCAACTGGTTAAATCCGGCGAGGTTCCTGACGCCCATTTTAGACATTAATTTATAGCGTCTTTCCATTTCCGCAACCGCCCAACGCAGTGCGTTGCTGGCTTCCTTCATATCGGTTACCACGGGAGTTAACAAATGCGGAATACCTTCGTAAACAGATAATTCGAGCATCTTCGGGTCGATCATGATCATCCGCACTTGTTCAGGCGTGGCTTTATACAGCAGACTGAGAATCATGGTGTTGATAGCAACCGATTTACCGGAGCCTGTAGTACCGGCAACCAGAGCATGAGGCATTTTGCCAAGATCGGCCACCATCGGCGTTCCGGCAATGTCCTTGCCCATCGCCAGGGTCAGCAGGGATTTGGATTTTTCAAAAGGCGACGACACCAGCAACTCGCGCAAAGTCACCATCTCCCGTTCCCGGTTAGGAATTTCAAGACCGACTACCGATTTGCCGGGGATGATTTCAACGATACGCACACTGGTAACCGACAAGGCTCTGGCCAAGTCTTTGGACAAGGTGCTAATGCGGCTGACTTTAACGCCTGCTGCCGGCTGTAATTCAAAGCGGGTGATAACGGGGCCTGGATGAAAGCCGACCACGGAGACGACGACGTTAAAATCGGCCAGAATATCTTCCACCAAGCGCGACATTTCTTCCAAATCGGTTTGCGAATAGCCGATAACGCGAGTATCGCGATGATCCAGTAACTCCAATGAAGGTAAAACGCCTTTGCTCGCATCATATTTGATCGCAGGCGGCTTCTTGGCAGGTGGAAGGTTGTTTTTTACCGGTTTTTCTACCGGCTTTTCGACCGCCGGCATGGCTTTGGCGCTGGCGCTGACTTTTTTTCTAAGCTCCGGTTTTCCAGGGCTGTTGACCGGCACCCGGACGCGCTTGGCCGCATGATCCTGCACTAAGCCCAAGACGCCAGTACAAACAAAACGGCAAATGAACACGGTATATTTGCCGATGGCATCTATTAGCGCTACCCATGACAATCCGGTAACCAGGGTAACCCCTGCCAACAAGATAACCAACAACAGCAATGTCGCCCCCGAATTACCCAGCACGCGCAGCAATGCATTGCCGGTTTCCTGGCCTAAAATACCGCCGGTGTTGCTGGGCAATTCAATGCCTATTCTCAGCAGATACAAATTCAATAACGCAGCGCCTGAAACGATGGTCGCGATAGACCCTACCCATTGCAGCGCGATAACCGTTTTCTCGCGGCCTTGTTTGCCTTGAGTGTAAATTAAATAGCCTTGCCAGAAGATAATGACCGGGAACAGATAAGCGACTAAACCGAAACAGCTGAGCATGAAATCAGCGATCCATGCGCCGAAAACGCCGCAAGCGTTGGAGACTGTCTGCACCGATCCGCTGTGCGTCCAGCCCGCGTCCTCATTACTAAAAGTGATTAACGAAATTAAAAAAAATAATGCGCCTGCAATGAAGCCCAATAAAGCAACTTCACGCAAACCGCGAAAGGTTCTTTCTTCCATCACAGCAGCCATATTCAACAACTCGTCACATAAATTACCAATAAAACATGATTATAGATTAATAATGCGATGCTTCACATTAATAATATCCGCAATAAACACCAACTCGCATTTTGGCAATTACCTGCCCATGAGGCCGATAAAACAGTTTACGAAACACACATTCGTCTTCATAATTAATTTTTGTCTTGCCTACTGTAAAGGATTTTTAATGAGTAATTCCAAACATTGCCGCCTATTAATTCTCGGCTCCGGCCCTGCCGGTTATACCGCCGCAATCTATGCCGCGCGAGCTAACATGAATCCGGTCATCATCACAGGTATGCAGCAAGGCGGCCAGTTAACGACAACAACCGAGGTGGATAACTGGCCCGGCGATATTGAAGGTTTGCAAGGACCGGCGCTGATGGAAAGAATGCTCAAGCATGCCGAACGCTTCAATACCGAGATAATTTTCGATCATATTAATAAGGCCGATTTATCCGCACGCCCGTTCACATTGACCGGCGATTCCGGCACTTACACTTGCGATGCATTGATTATTGCAACCGGCGCCTCAGCACGGTATTTAGGCCTGGAATCCGAGGAAGCGTTCAAAGGCAAAGGCGTTTCCGCTTGCGCCACCTGCGACGGCTTTTTCTATAGAAACAAACCTGTTGCCGTTATTGGCGGCGGCAATACAGCGGTTGAAGAGGCGCTTTATTTAGCTAATATCGCGTCGAAAGTCATTGTCGTGCATCGCCGCGACAAATTCCGTTCCGAGAAAATCCTCGCCGACAAGCTGATTGAAAAATCGCAAAACGGCAACGTGGTTATCGAGTGGAATCATCAGCTGGACGAAGTGCTGGGAGACGACATGGGCGTTACCGGCCTTAGAATTAAAAACACACTGGATGGTTCGACCAAAGAACTGGATGTACACGGCGTATTCATAGCCATCGGTCATACGCCCAACACCGGCATTTTCGAAGGCCAGCTGGATATGGACCACGGCTACATTAAAGTCAAAAGCGGCATTCACGGAAATGCCACCGCAACCAGTGTCGAAGGCGTATTCGCTGCCGGCGATGTCATGGACTCCGTTTATAAGCAGGCTATTACTTCAGCCGGCGCAGGTTGCATGGCTGCGCTGGATGCGGAAAAATTCCTTGATGAATTAAATTAGGCGAAAGGTCAAAGACTAAAGGCGAATAAACCGTGCGCCAACACCGCCGAGACCGTGAAAGTATTATCCCAATCGGTTTAAAAGCTTATTCACCACGAAGACACGAAGGACACGAAGTTTTTTTCTTCGTGTCCTTCGTGGTGAAAGTATTTTTCTACAACAAATACTTTCACAGCCTCAACCGCCTTGCACCCTTAGCCTTGTATATTTAGTCTATCGACAATGCAACTGACTGTTCTCGACCCTCGAAACCCAGAACAAGATTTCCCGTTGGTGAACAAAGCCCTCCGTGAGCCGGATGGCCTGCTTGCCGTCGGCGGTTGCCTATCCGAAAGTCGGCTGCTAAATGCCTATCGGCACGGAATATTTCCCTGGTATAACCCTGGCGACCCCATCTTGTGGTGGTCGCCGGACCCTCGCTTGGTTTTATTTCCCGATAGATTGGTTATTTCCCGCAGCTTGAGCAAAACTCTGCGTAAAAATATCTTTTCAGTGACTTTTGACCGGGCTTTTGATGAAGTCATTAACGCCTGCGCGGATCCTCGCAAAGATGCAGCCGGTACCTGGATCACGACAGAAATTAACGCAGTTTATAATCAGCTGCACCAAGCCGGATTTGCCCATTCGGTTGAAACTTGGCTTGGCGATGAACTGGTCGGAGGCTTATACGGCGTCGCGCTGGGGCAGGTCTTTTTTGGCGAATCCATGTTCCACACTAAGACCGACGCGTCCAAAGTAGCTTTCGCTACCCTGATCCGGCAGCTTAAATCCTGGGACTATCAGTTGGTGGACTGCCAAGTCCATACAAAACACCTGGAAAGCCTGGGCGCCCAGGAAATTGACCGGGATTATTTTATAAAACTACTTGATCGATACTGCGACATTCCTGCCAAGCCCTGGGCTTGGCAGGCTCGATAATTGCCTTAAATAGCGCTATCTTTTTTTCCATTGCCTAAGCGCTGCATGCGATAAATGGTAAGGCCGATGTTTGCCTGCTGGGCAAAATACTTAAAGGCACTAAAATCTTCTTCCGTTAACGGTTGATTGCTAATTCCGCGATCAGCGTAAATCAAACCAATTGGCGTGTTATTGGAGAAAATCGGCATAAGAAAACATTCATTTTTCCCGATTACGTTAATATCCCGGAGCGTGTACAACTTGGCGTTAATCGAAGGTTTAGACCAAAAAGCCTGGATGCCGGATAAAGCATGAAAAAAAATATTGGCCGGTGTTTGCGAAATATTGAAAACGACCTTGTGCTCATAGGCTTCTTTGCGCCAACCCAAAGACAACCTTTCTTTAAAGGACTGTTTATCCGGGACCAGCAGGGAAAAAATAGTCCGATCCATGCCGACACCCCGATGAATCCCCTCAAGCACCGTTTCCAGCAACAAATTGATGTCAATATGCTCACTTATTATTGCCATGATGTCCTGCGAAATTTGCAGTTGCAGTTGTTTTTTATCAATAACCGGCGGCAATTCTTCCACCTTGAGAGCTTGATTCAGACGATTTTGAATAATCATCGCGGCGTCGGTGGCGCCAAATTGGCAAGCAATATCGGAGGCTGTAGCAGTGTTATTTTGAAGTTTCTCCGTTATAACCCTTCTGGATTGCTTGGTAAGCATCTCAATCTTGCTGATACAAGCCTCGTATTTTTTTGAACCGACTCCCTCCTTTAACGCATCGGCGATTTCATAACCCAAATGAACCAAGCCCACTCTGGGATTTTTAGAAAATACACTTGGCTTGATCGACTCTTCCACCAAACTGCCTAATTTCCAGGCTTTACTTAAAGAAGCGCCCAACTCGGTCAACTTGAAGCCCAACACTTTTCTTTCCGCTTCTTCCCGACTGCAATTTTCTTTAGCTATCAAAGCTTGGATACGCTCGCCTTGCTCACCGCAAAAACACCAAAAAGAAATGCTGCCGATATGGTTAAGCAACGTGGCAATAAAAACCTCTTCCGGTAATTTATCGTTCGTCGCAATCGCTAGCGACTTTGCGTGCACCGCCGCATGGATCGCTTGAGCTATTTCCTCGTTGGCCTGTTTTTTATTAGTTGAAGATAAAATGGACTCGAAAAAAGAGCAAACCAGGGTTAATTCACGAATAACATCGGAACCAATCATAATAATGGCCCGTGATACCGTAACCATTTTCTGGCGAGATGGATTGTAATGCGGCGTATTGCTGATTTTTAACAATTTAACCGTTAGATTCGGGTCCTGCAAAATAACGGATGCCAATTCCATAGCGCCCTTTCTGTCATCATTCAACACATCATGAATGCTTAGCGCCGTATTGGAAAATATCGGCATCTCCTCATTGCACAGCACATGGGTCCATTCATTAAGAGAAAGGGGTTCCGCTATAATTTTGGGAGGGATTATTTGCAGGTCCATTGCAATCATATCGAGATCCAGCGGATCGTTCTTCGATGTCATTTGGTTCTATTACCGTTAATGCTTGATCCTTGCCAAAACGAGCAACATCTACTCATGCCGACAAAAACGCGATTTGCTACTACTACCCTTATTCATTCAAGCCATGAATTTAATCTTGTTTCATGACCCGATATTTATAGTTCTAGGGCGACTGTTGTTTTAAATAATTTTTTAAAAAATCTTTCCAGGTAACGATACCTAAAACAGCTCCGCCGCTGCCGACGACAGGCATGCAAGATATATCGGCATCGAGCATTTTTTGCACAGCAATATTGCAGTCGGTTTCAGGTGTTACTGTATCAATCTAGCGCGACATGATCTGATGGGCGCGTTTTTTTAATGTTTCTTTATCGCGCAAAGTTTCGGCTGCCGTATGGATATAAGGACTTAGTGCGCCCAACAAATCACGATCCGAAATAATCCCGGCAAAAGTATTATCCGATTCATCTTCAACGAGCAAATGATGAAAATAGACGTGATCGAAAATCCGCTTGATCTCCAATAGCTCAGTATCCATGTTAACCGTAACCGGATTGATAGTCATAATATCGGCGATAATCGTCATTTGGAGTCCTGCTTTCAATCGGTCATTTTACAATAGCTTACCGGTAACTATAAGCTACAAAATATGGCTTACGTTTGAGCTTACCTATCTAAAAACGCGTGGAACATTATACTGCCACAGTTCCTGGCTCATCACTACTCAATAATAATTAACTAAATTCGATCATTTTAACGTTACCGCAACACAACATATGGGTTTTCTATGTTTTTACTAAAGTTTTTAGGTTAAAATAGAGGGCTTTCGAAGCTGGACGAGTGAGCAGCGATGGTGACCCAAATAAATGCACCTCACTCGGCTTTGAGCTACTTGCATGTATCCGACGCATTTCATCCACTCCGATGGCTACCGCCACCGCGGTCTTAGGTTGTGTGACTGCGGTTATGGTATGTAGCCCACCGCCCCGGTACGAGTCCTCAACAAATGATAAAAATTTATTGAGAGGGGTCACCAAAAAAGTTTTTTATGCCCAACTTTAGAGTAAAAACATGACAGATTTAGCGCTTTACAGAAACATTGGCATCTTCGCTCACGTCGATGCCGGTAAAACAACGACTACCGAGCGAATTTTAAAACTTACCGGTAAAATCCACAAAATCGGCGAAGTTCACGAAGGTGAATCAACCATGGACTTCATGGAACAAGAAGCTGAACGCGGCATCACCATTCAATCCGCAGCCACCACTGCCTTTTGGCCGGGCAGCAAAAATCAATTTCAACCACACCGCTTCAATATCATCGACACTCCGGGGCACGTTGACTTTACGATCGAAGTATATCGTTCGCTGAAAGTTCTGGACGGCGGTATCGGCGTGTTCTGCGGTTCCGGCGGCGTTGAGCCACAGTCTGAAACCAACTGGCGTTATGCCAACGACTCCAAAGTTGCTCGTCTTATCTACGTTAACAAGCTGGACAGATTAGGCGCCGACTTCTTCCGTGTGATTAAACAAGTCGAAGAGGTGTTGGGTGCGGTACCAGTCGTGATGACCCTGCCTATCGGTCGCGAAGACGAATTCTCCGGCGTTGTCGACCTGTTGACTCGTAAAGCCTGGATCTGGGATAACTCCGGCGACCCGCTGAAATACGAAATTAAGGACGTGCCTGCCGATATGGAAGCAGATGTGGAAGAATGGCGCGCAAAACTGATCGACCAAGTTGCCGATCAGGATGATGACATTATGGAAAAATATCTGGAAGGCGAAGAACCTAGCATTGATGAGATCAAGAGCTGCATCCGCAAGGGTACCATCAAGATGGATTTTTTCCCCACCTATTGCGGCTCTTCGTTCAAAAACAAAGGCGTTCAATTGATACTGGATGGCGTTATCGACTATCTGCCTAGCCCGACTGAAGTCAATCCACAACCGGAAGTCGATCTGGAAGGCAACCCGACTGGCGAACACGCGATTGTTGATGCCAGCCGTCCGTTGCGCGCATTGGTCTTTAAAATCATGGATGACCGCTTTGGCGCTTTGAACTTCATTCGGATCTATTCAGGCCGTCTAAAAAAAGGCGATACCTTGTTGAATACCTATACCGGCAAAACCGAACGGGTCGGCCGGATGGTGGAAATGCACGCCGATACCCGCACCGAAATTGAGACCGCACAAGCAGGCGATATCGTGGCACTGATCGGCCTGAAAAACGTTCAGACCGGACATACTTTGTGCGATCCTAATAAGCCGGCTACTCTGGAACCGATGGTATTCCCTGATCCCGTTATCTCTATCGCCATTTCGCCTAAAGACAAAGGCAGCAACGAGAAAATGGGCATTGCCTTGGGTAAGATGATACAGGAAGATCCTTCATTCCGCGTTGAAACCGACGAGGAAAGCGGTGAAACCATCATCAAAGGTATGGGCGAGTTGCACCTGGATATCAAAGTGGACATCCTGAAACGTACTCATGGCGTTGACGTGAATGTCGGCAAACCTCAGGTGGCTTACCGCGAAACCATCACCAAACGCGTTGAAGACGAATACACCCACAAGAAGCAGTCCGGCGGTTCCGGTCAGTACGCGAAAATCAACTACATCATCGAGCCGGGCGAGCCAGGCAGCGGTTTTGTGTTCGAATCGACTGTAACCGGTGGCAACGTACCGCGCGAATACTGGCCGGCTGTTGAAAAAGGCTTCAAAGCCAGTGTCGACAAAGGCGTATTGGCAGGTTTCCCATGCTTGGATTTCAAAGTAAACCTGACCGATGGCGGCTTCCACGCGGTTGACTCGTCAGCTATTGCTTTCGAAATCGCCGCTCGCGCAGCGTATCGTCAGTCTATTCCTAAAGCGGCTCCGCAATTATTGGAACCGATCATGAAAGTGGACGTATTTTCACCTGAAGCGAACGTTGGTGATGTGATCGGTGACTTGAACCGTCGCCGCGGCATGATTAAATCGCAAGATGCCGGCATTACCGGGGTACGCCTCAAAGCTGACGTTCCGCTGAGCGATATGTTCGGTTATATCGGTGACTTGCGCACCATGACTTCCGGTCGCGGCCAGTTCTCGATGGAGTTCTCACATTACATGCCATGTCCTAAAAACGTGGCTGATGAAGTGATTAAAGAAGTCAACGAACGTAACAAAAAATAAGCTAGAAAAGTACGCCGGGCAGTTCGCCTGCCCGGCTACATCCATTCCGCCTTAAATCTTTTAAAATCAAGGCCAATCTGTTGCCGCATTATTCGGCACAATTATTCCTCAATTTTCTGCAAATCAACTAACCTGAAACAATACTCTATTTAAAGCTCACGAAGAGCCGCCCTAGCAGGACTGATTTGCCAATAAGTGCGCAATATTCCAAGCGGCCGTTTCCTTCAGTGCTGAGCTGAGCTTTTTGGGTTAATGAGTTTAACTTGAACTTTATCAAGTTCCATGTAGATGCAGTCAATCCAAGAAAACCTTATTCGTCCGGTTATAACCGACGGCAATAAAATTTGGCATCTCGGAAAAGATGAAGATTACGCAAAAGAAGATGGCAACTTTTGAAAAATGTTTATTTTCTTCCGGACAAAAAAGGCACAAAAACAACTGGCTCCAACTTTTCAACTGCATAGCCATTTTCAGTACGCGTTATTCTCTGTAGCTGCTGGCTACTGCCTTTGCCGACAGGAATAACCATCACGCCGCCAACCGCCATTTGTTGCAACAGCATTTCCGGAACTTCAGCCGGAGCGGCGGCAACCAGAATACCGTCATACGGCGCGTGATCAAACCACCCCCAGCCGCCATCGCTGTGCAGGAAACTGACATTCTTGAGCTTTAAGTTCCATAAACGGTCTTTGGCTTTTTTCTGCAATGGCGCAATTCTTTCCACGGAATAGACGTGATCGACCAGTTGCGCCAAAACGGCTGTTTGGTAACCGCAACCGGTCCCTATTTCCAACACGTTTGCTAACCGGCCTGATGGCGCCAACAGCAATTCCGTCATTTTTGCGACGATATAAGGCTGGGAAATCGTCTGGTTATAACCAATCGGCAGGGCGGTATCTTCATAAGCCCGACTGGCCAAAGCCTCATCCATAAAGATATGCCGCGGCGTATTGAGCATGACGTCGAGAATTTTATTGTTACTGATACCCTGATCCATTAACCGCTTGATCATGCGCTCACGGGTGCGCAAAGAGGTCATGCCGATACCTTGCAGGCTTTGAATCATAAATCATGCTCCTTGGGCAACCACGCCTTTAAATCGTCGATCCGTTCATATCTAGTCAAATCCAGTTGTAACGGCGTAACCGACACAAACCCTGCATTAATCGCGTAAAAATCAGTTCCGGGACCGGCATCCTGTTCAGCCCCTGGCGGCCCCACCCAATAAATAATACGTCCGCGAGGATCTTCGCTCTTGATGACCGGCTCCGACTTATGGCGCTGACCCAACCGGGTTGCCTGATAGCCTTTTAAGTTTTTAATAGCGACATCCGGCACATTGACATTAAGGATAGTATCTTCCGGTAAAGGCTTGTTAACCAACTGCTTCAACAGCGTTACCGCAACATGTGCGGCTGTTTCAAAATGAACCGGATTGCTACCCACCAGCGAAATAGCGACAGCCGGCAATCCTAAAAATCGCCCTTCGGAGGCTGCCGCGACAGTACCTGAATAAAGCACATCATCGCCTAAATTGGAGCCATGATTAATTCCGGCGAAAACCATATCCGGCTCATTCTTCAACAAGCCTGTTATTGCCAAATGCACGCAATCGGTAGGCGTACCGTCGACTTTGATAAAACCGTTATCCGCTGCATAAGCGCGTAGCGGCATTTCCAATGTTAAAGAATTACTCGCCGCACTGCGATTTCTATCCGGAGCCACTACCGATATTTCAGCGTGCTCACTTAATGCACTGGCTAATGCATTGAGTCCTTCAGCCAAGTACCCGTCATCATTACTTAACAAAATATGCATTATCAATCGCCTTGAAGCGGATTAAGCTATAAAATCGACCATATTAGCAACAATACACAACAAAATCAGCTTCCGTGGCAAAAAAAAACCTCACTCCAGAAGACAGCGATTTATTTCGCCTGACTATCGGCAAAGTACATGCTGTAAAAAGCGATAAAGTACCTTTATCGAAAGCTAACAGACCCAAGCCCTACCCTAAATCGCAGGCCGTTAACGTGGAAGAGCACTTGAACAGTGCAACCGAATTCGATGTTGAAAAAGTGGGACTCGAAGATTCGCTGAGTTTTACCTCTCCGGGATTACAGCATAATGTTCTAAGAAAACTGCGCAAAGGACAGTTCGGCCTGGATGCGGAAATCGACCTGCATGGACTGAACAGTAATGAAGCAAAACGGCAATTGCTGCATTTTCTGCATGACTGCGTAAAAAACGGTTGCCGATGCGTCCATATCGTCCATGGCAAAGGCTACCGCTCGGCCGATAATCATCCGGTACTGAAAAACAACCTCAACTTATGGCTAAGACAACATAAAGACGTTCAGGCCTTTTGCTCCGCACCGCCTAAAGACGGCGGAACCGGAGCCGTTTTCGTGCTGCTTCAGTTGTCTGAAAAATATGATACATAGCGGCCCTGCCGTGCTTATACCCCTTGCTTCATATCGGCAGAGCGGAAAAGGCGTCCAGTTCCTCCACAGCCGAAGCCGTCCGGCGTATCAGCTCCAGATTGCAGTCCAAATTCATCATGCCGCCTACCGCAAGCGTGACCACCATTGCCTCAAAAGCATACACAAGGTGTGCTCGGTATCGTTGCACCAACCGAGTGTTATCAACATCGGCCACGCCATTATCCGCCAGCGCTTGAGCATATTTAACCAGCAACTCCGCTTCATAAAGTCTTCGTGTTTCTATGCTTAAAGCAGTCGATAGAAAATAAGCCACATCGCTGACCCCCTCGCTGATGCGGACAAGTTGCCAATCAAGAAAACCCACCATTGACCTGTTCTTATTCCAGAATAAATTACCCGGATGACAGTCATGATGAACCAACGTTTTAGGGGCATCGGACAGAAAACGCATCGCGGCCCGACGGTGCCGGGCATAATGAATAGCCGGAAAATGCAAAGCATGAGGTATGTGCGTTCCGGCCAACCGCAAGCCGCGCCTCATCAACGGTACGGACAAAGCCGAACCCAGCGCATCTTCCAAGAACCGGATCGGTCCCGCCAGCCAGCGGTATTTGGGATCGAGATGCACATTATTCCAGAACCGGGCATGGCTACAGGCAAGCTGCTCAATAACTAAAGCCGCCTGTGCAAGTGTCAAGGTATCGCTGGCAGTACTGGGAATGCCATCGTATTCCGCCACATCGGCAAGCACCAGCGTCGAACCTCGTCCAAACCGGCTTTGCGCAGCCAGACAAACAGGCTTGCTAAGAGGCACAGCCTCCGCCACTTCGTTATAAAAGCGCACTTCAGTCTCCAGCAAGCGCGGCAAGGTGGTAATCATCCTTGCCCGCCATGCCAATGACGGCAATTTTACAAACCACCGGTTCGGCAGGGTTTCCGGGCCGTTATGCTCGACAGCGATGCAAACCCGCGTTGTCGTGCCAATGTCGACATCAAGAACATCGACCTTAGTAACGGTAGTGTTGGCGTCATGTTTATTAACGATTTGTTGGGCCCAAGAAACCGTTAAGTCGCCTGGATGGCGCGCAAGAATGGTCTGCTTCATTTTATTGCGATGGATAACTTTTTGACGCTTTTTGTAGCTGATTTGAGTTGAGTTATGGCTATGATTCCGCACGCCGCATTAATAATGCGGCGGCACTTCGTCAACACTTTCTCCTGCACTCCCCTCAACCGACAAGCTTTTAATGCGCTCGTTGAGCATTTGACATGTAGCTTCCAAGCGGTCTATCCGTTGCTGCTGCCCGGCGACTATTTTATTTAACTCTTGCAGCAAATCTTCCTGATAAGCAGCTTTTATTTCCAATTCGATGATGCGTTCGTCATTCATGGATAGCTTAGATAACTCTTGAAAATTGTTGTTGTTTTTGCGCCAGGTATTTGTCGAATACCATGCAGACGTTGCGAATCAATAAGCGGCCTGCGGATAAAACTTTAACGCCTTCCGGCGACAGCATCAGCAAGCCGTCGGCCTGCATTGGCGCTAATGCTTCAACTTCCTTGGCAAAGTACTCGCTAAAGTCAATGCCGAATTGCTGCTCGATAGCGGCGAAGCTCAAATCGAAATGGCAAATCAATTGGGTAATCACCGCACGGCGCAACTTGTCGTCATCGTCCAGTTCGACGCCTTTAAATACCGGTAATCGTCCTTGGCCGATCAATTGGTCATATTCATCCAGCTCTTTGACATTCTGGATATAAGCATCGCCTACCCGGCCGATTGAGGTGATTCCCAAGCCGACCAGATCGCAATCCGAATGCGTGGAATAGCCCTGGAAATTACGGTACAAATGCCCCTCGCGCTGGGCAACGGCGAGTTCGTCGTCGGGCTTGGCGAAATGATCCATGCCGATATAGACATAACCTGCTTCGGTCAACCGTTGACCGACCATTTGCAAAATCGCCAGCTTGACGTCGGGTGTCGGCATATCGGCATCGTTGATCTGGCGTTGGGTTTTAAACCGTGCCGGCATATGCGCGTAGTTAAAAATCGAGAAGCGATCCGGTTCTACCGCCAGGATTTTATCCAAGGTCTTAGCAAAAGTATCGACTGTTTGCAACGGCAAGCCGTAGATCAAATCGATATTGGTCGAGCGGAAACCTTCGGCTCTGGCCGCTTCTAAAACGCTGAATGTCTGTTCTTCGCTTTGCAAGCGATTAACGGCTTTTTGCACGGCCGGGTCGAAATCCTGCAAGCCCAAACTGACCCGGTTGAAGCCCAGTTCGCGCAATTGCTTGATGGTTTGGTCGTTGGTTTCGCGGGGATCGACTTCGATTGAATATTCGCCCTTGTCGTCGTCCCGTAAATGAAAATGCTGACGGGTTACCGACATCAGCATTTTCATCTGCTCGTAATTTAAAAAAGTCGGCGTACCGCCGCCCCAATGCAACTGGTTGACAACCCGGCTGGAGTCGAATAAATCACCCTGCATCGCAATTTCCTTGCACAGGTTAGCCAGGTACGGTTCGGCATGCTTGCGGTTTTTGGTGACGATTTTATTGCAGGCGCAATAAAAACAGACGGTATCGCAAAACGGGATATGGAAATACAACGACAGCGGCCCGCCTGCGGCATTGGATTTTGCTATGTGCTCGCGGTATTCCTTATCGCCAAAGCCTTCGTGCAGTTCCAAAGCGGTCGGGTAAGAGGTGTAACGCGGGCCGGCCTTATCGTAGCGATTGATCAGGTCCAAATCGAATTTTATAGATTGATCCATCATTTTATTTGGCTATTGATAACTATTTTATGAGGGCCTTTATCAGTCAACGATACCTGTTCAATGCTGCCGATCAAGTCGCCCGGCTGCTGCATTGCGTCGCCGGATTTGGAAATACGGGCCAAAAGTTTGACTTGCTCGAAACTCGATAATTTCATATTGGGCATCATCGCCATTGCATCGGTCAAGCTGACGGTTAACGGTAATTCGGAAACCTGTTTACGCACGATAGCCAACGGCATTTTCGGACCTGACAAAGCCTGAGCATAAATAAAAACCGTGTCGTTAGGGGCGGCGGATGTTTGCAATTCGGGCGCTAAGTTTACTTGGACATCGATACTTGCGAGCGCCACAGATGGCGGAAGTGCCTCAGCAGGTTGGGTTCCGGCACGACCCGTTTCAGCCGCTTGAGCAGCACCTTCAGGTATCTGGGTCGCAAGCTTTACTAGCACACCTTGTATTTCTTTCTGAGCATCCGAGCCTACAGGCAATTGCGCTTCCAGTTTTTTCCATAGATCCATCGCGCTGGCAAAATCGCCTATTTGCGCTTTCGCCATGCCGCCCAGCCATAGGCCGCTCACGTTATTGGGCTCCATTGCCAACGCTTTAAACACTAGTTCCGCAGGTTTTCCAGCCATTTGTTCATTGTTCGCATAAGCTAAAGCATCGGCATAAAGCAGCATGATTTCCGGCTTATCGCCGATTAACTTGTACGCATGTGCAAAAGCTTCGACAGCTTCAGGGTATTGCTGCAAGTATTTGTAGGATCGGCCTAACATAGTCCAACCCAGCGCATCGTCCGGCTGTTTTTGCAGGCGCTCGGCCAATCCGCCAACCATATTTCTGATTTGTTCGATTTCAGGCGTTGCCTGATTAGCGGCAACAGGTTGATCGGTTTGGCTTAAAAGCCGATAGTTGCCCAACGCCAAATAAAACGCCCCAGCCATCAAAGGGATCGCAAAAATCAGCACGATTGCCATCCATCGTCCTGATGATGGCGGCGGCTTTACTTGACTCTCGACTGCCATGGCTGGTGGAAGTGTCGCAACCGGTAGGGAACCGGTGCGACCTATATCGAGGTCATCGCTTAACGCCAGTTCAAGCTCGGCTAGCTGTTCATTATAAAGTCCCTGGCTTAATGCGCCGGCTTGCAATTGTTCTTTCAACTCGGCCAATCGCTGCCGGGCAATGGCGATATTGCGTTGATCCTGGTCGATCGGTGCGACAGGGTGCTTGCGCCATAACGGCGGCAGCACAATCAGGAAAGCGGTCATAATCATTACGCCGGCAATCAGCAAAAATAACATATTCAAGACCGATCACCTTTTTCCAATAAGCTACGAATTTTTTGCTGTTGTTCAACACTCATTTCAACCGTTGCAGCAGTCTTTTTTCGCCGCGCGAACAAAAACACCGCGATCAAGCCGATTAACAGGAACATCACCGGGCCAATCCACAGCAAGCCGGTTTTGAGCTTAAACGGCGGGTTGTACAAAACGAAATCGCCGTAGCGATCGGTCATGAATTGGGCTATGTCCTGCTTAGATTTGCCTTGTTGCAGCATTTCGTAAACTTGTCTACGCAAGTCAGCGGCAAGTTCGGCATTGGAATCGGCAATAGTCTGGTTTTGGCAAACCAGGCAGCGCAGCTCCGAAGTCAGGTTTTCGTAAGCTTGTTGTTGCTCAGGACTGGCAAACTCGCGGTATTCGACACCGGCACGAGCCATGCCGGACAGCACCAATAACAAAATAATGGATAAACGCTTCATTAATTTTCAGCCTGTAACTTGGCGATCAAAGGCAGGAAAGTTTGCTGCACATCTTCAGGCGTGACGGGGCCGGTATGCTTGTAGCGGATCAAGCCCTGTTTATCGACGACGAAGGTTTCCGGTACGCCGTACACGCCCCAGTCGATGCCGATGCGTCCGTCCTGGTCCATAATGCTGACATCGTAAGGATTGCCCAGTTGCGCGAGCCAGCCTAAGGCGGCTTCCGGGTCGTCCTTGTAATTCAGGCCGACGATAATGGCGGCTTTGGTTTGCGCCAATTGGTTCAGTATCGGATGTTCCGAACGGCACGAAGCACACCACGAGGCCCAAACATTAAACAGCCAGACTTTGCCTTTTAAATCGGTTTGGGATAATTTTTCCGCCGGGGCTTGCAGTTTCGGCGCGGAGAATGCCGGAGCCGGTTTGCCGATCAATGGCGACGGGATTTCATTCGGATGAAGGTTCAAACCCAGCGCCAGAAATACCGCAAGAACAATAAATAATATTAAAGGGAGGATATATTTAAGCATTATATTTGTTTAGGGTTACACATGAATTCACCACGAAGGCACAAAGGACGCGAAGATATAAAACTTCGTGTCCTTCGTGTCTTCGTGGTGATAATCTTTTAAATTATTTTGCAATACGATATCGTCTATCACAAGCCGCACACAAGCCTCCCGCCGCCATAAACAATGCACCCAACCAAATCCAGCGAATGAATGATTTATAATAAATTCTAAGACTCCAAGCGCCTTTGTCGCCCAGCGGCTCGCCTATCGCAACGAACAAATCCCGGAACAATCCGGCATCGATAGCCGCTTCGGTCATCGGCATTTTTTGCACTCGGTACACCCGTTTTTGCGGCTCCAGCTTGGCGACTTCCTTGCCGTCGTAACTGACGGTCACAAACGCCTGCTCGGCAACATAGTTAGGACCTTGAGTTTGCTTGACGCCGTGGAATTCAAAAATATAGCCGGACATGTCCAGCTTGTCGTCGGGCGCCATGCGCACATCTTTTTCGACGCTGTATACGGAGGTCAGGGTAATGCCGACCACGAATACCGCGATGCCAAGATGCGCCACGGTCATGCCGTAAAAACCGGCCGGCACGGTTTGCAGGCGTTGCCATGAGAACCCTTGCACCCCCATACGGTCAATAAAAGACAGTACAGTTATTGCAACCGTCCACAATGCCAAGGTTAAACCCAATACCGCGCCCCAGGAGTAAAACGGCATCAGTAGCGGAATCAGTAAACCACCACCGACGCAGGCTAAAATAATCCAGCGCACCCGTAATGCAATCGCGCTGATATTGTCTCTTTTCCAGCGCAGCAATACACCCAAGCCCACGGCAATTGCCAGAGGCGCGGTCAGCGGAATGAATACCGCGTTGAAATACGGCGGGCCGACTGAAATCTTGCCCAAGCCCAATGCGTCGATAACCAACGGATACAAAGTGCCGAGCAGGATACTGGAAGCGGTTACCACCAGCAGCACATTGTTCAGCAGGATGACCGACTCTTTGGACACCAGTTCAAACGTCGCGCTGCTTTTTACGTAAGGAGCTCTTATCGCATACAGCAGCAACGAGCCGCCTACCACGACGGCCAGGAATACCAAGATAAACAAGCCTCGCGCCGGGTCGCTGGCAAATGCATGGACCGAAGTCAACACGCCGGAACGCACCAGGAAAGTGCCGAGCAAGCTTAACGAAAACGCAAAAATCGCCAACAATACTGTCCAGGTTTTAAACACGCCGCGTTTTTCGGTCGCGGCCAATGAATGAATCAATGCGGTGCCTACCAGCCAAGGCATGAACGAGGCGTTTTCGACCGGATCCCAAAACCACCAGCCGCCCCAGCCCAGTTCGTAATAAGCCCACCAACTGCCCAACGCAATACCCAATGTCAGAAACATCCAGGCGATATTGGTCCAAGGCCTCGACCAGCGCGCCCAAGCCGCATCCAACCGGCCTTCGAGCAATGCGGCAATCGCAAAAGCGAAGGCTACAGAAAAACCGACGTAGCCCATATACAGCATCGGCGGATGGATTGCCAAGCCGGGATCTTGCAACAAGGGGTTTAAGTCGCGTCCTTCGACTGGCGCAGGAAACAGCCGCTCAAACGGATTGGACGTCAACAATAAAAACAGGATAAATCCGATAGCAACCAGCCCCATCACGCCTAGAACTCTGGCGACAGTGGCATCGGGAATATTGCGGCTGAACAATGCAACCAAGCCGGTCCAGCAGGACAAAATCAACGCCCAAAGCAATAACGAGCCTTCATGCGCGCCCCAGACACCGGAAACCAGATACAAAACCGGCAATGCGGTATTGGAATTACTCGCGACATAAGCCACGGAAAAGTCATGGGTTAAAAACGCATAAGTCAGGCAGCCGTATGAAATAGTCATGAACAACAGTTGCCCAAACGCGGCGCGCCTTGCCAGGGCGATCCAACCGGATATGGCTCGGGAAGCGCCGATAATCGGCAATATCCCTAAAATTACGGCCATGCATAGCGCTAAGATCAGCGAAAAATGTCCGAGTTCTGCAATCATTATTTTTGACCTGCAATGGACGTAGGCTGGTTCTTCAAACTGCCTTTTACTTCCGGCGGCATGTAATTTTCATCATGCTTGGCTAATACCTCTTCGGCAATAAAAACGCCCTGTTCATTCAACTTACCGTGCGCAACGATGCCTTGGCCTTCCCTGAACAGATCGGGCAGGATGCCCGTATACTCAACCGTTACGTCCTTGCTGAAATCGGTTAGCTTAAAGCGCACCATCAGGCCGTCATTCGGCCTTTCCACGGAACCTTTAATGACCATGCCGCCCAAGCGGAACAGTGCATCTTTCGGCGCCTTACCTTCCACGACATCGGTCGTGGAAAAAAAGTACATCAAGTTTTCATTGAACGACTTAAGCGCGAACGCGGTGGCTAGACCGGCGCCGAGCACCATCAGGCCGATCAGTATTAAGCGCTGTTTTCTGGCTGGTTTCATGATTTACTGCCGTTTTTGCTTGAGTGTCAAGGAACGTAACAACTGTCTGCGTTGCACGACGGGAATAATAATGTTCGCAAGCAGCACGATCAGAGTCAGGCCGTAAGAGGTCCAGACATAGAAGGCATAGCCGCCCATTGCGAAAAATTCCTGCATCGTCATTATTTGGACTCCGAAATCATGTTTTTAACCCATTGCGCATTGCGTTCGCGCAGCAACAATTCGGTACGCGCCCGCTGCAACATAGCAATCAGGTAATAAAATTTAAACGCTATCGCCATTAGCAACAGAGGTATCAGCATGCTGACATGGATCGACGGTTTATCCATTTTTGTGACTGTCGGCCCTTGATGCAAGGTGTTCCACCACTCGACCGAATAATGGATGATCGGGATATTGACTACGCCGACCAAGGCCAAAATAGCCACGGCCCTGGACGCGGTTCGCTTATCGTCTATCGCGCCGTAAAGCCCGATCACGCCGAGATATAAAAACAGCAATATCAATTCGGATGTTAATCGCGCATCCCAAACCCACCAGGTGCCCCACATCGGTTTACCCCACAAGGAGCCTGTCACCAACGCGATAAAGGTAAAACTGGCACCGATCGGCGCACTACTAATCGCAACGATTTCCGCCAGTTTGATACGCCAAACCAGGCCGATTCCGCCTGCAACCGCCATGACCATATAAATAAACAGCGACATCCAGGCGCTGGGCACATGAATGTAAATAATGCGATAGCTATCGCCTTGTTGATAATCGGCAGGAGCCAAATACAGGCCGCCGTATAAACCGGCAACAGATAACAGCAGGAAAATAACCACCAGCCACGGCATTAGACGTTGGGTAAAGGCATAAAAATGCGGCGGAGACGCCATGCGGTGAAAGAACCGAACTACGGGATCAGGAATTAAAAACATAGAGAGTAAGGTACAAGGAAAGTCTGTTTTAGGCTTTGCAGTAGGAAGGAATCCAACTGCGTTTAATCATATATTCAGGCAATTCATTAAAATCAAAAGCGATACCGTCTTTAACCATCTGCTCAACATCAAACAATTGTCCGACTTCAGGAATATCGCTAAAGAACATCGTATAAAAAGGCTTAACCAGCCATTTTGAAACTTTGATGCCCATCGGGCCGACAAAGTTCCTGCGCTGTCCGACATGCGCCACTTCATCAATGGTGATCTCATCCAGCAATTCTTTTAAACGGTCGCGCACTTCCGGTTCATCGGCCAACACATCATCGAACAGGCGGTGTAAATGACAATAAAAAGTCACGCCCATCAGCTCGGTGACGAAAGCCGGTACATCCATTAAAACGCCGGGGAGTTTTGGGAACTGTTGGTAAATTTTTTCCTTAACCGGCCCTAACGGAACCCACTCCACTTTATTTAAACCGCAAGTACGGAGCATTTCATCGAACAGCCGCACATGGCAAAATTCTTCGGCCAAATGCACGCGGCTGATTTTATCTTCCACAGTATGCGAATGAGCCATATCGGGGACTGCATCCCAAGCACCTTTAATGCCCACCCATTCATGCCGGGCAAATTTGTAGATGCCGGTCAGCATCAGAGTCATCCGGTCCAATGACTTTGGCTCATCCTGCATCACGATGTAATTACGGTAAAAAGCTTCAGGATCGATTAAGGGCTTGCGCAATGTAACGGGGCTATCCTGAAAATGTCTCAATCGCTCGCGTTTTTTAGATAAATCCCTGTCGTCTTCGAACAATTCTCCACCATGCTGTTGGGAGAACTTCCAGTAATCATCGAAATTTTCTTTTCTTTGTTGAGGAGTAGCGGGGGCAAAAACAGACAAATATCTAGCCGAGACCATAATCATTTACTCCATGTCGACAATAGGGCCGATTATTCTACGAGATATTATCAATTTATACTCATTTTTAATGCCGCGGCTACCGGCAAAGGCGCTAAAACCAAAGCCATCAATAGAATGGAAATTAGGATATTGATTTGCGCATCGACGGGCAATCCGCCGCTCGCCATTTGCACCGCATTGCCGGCAAAAATCAACACCGGCACATACAACGGTAAAACCAGCAGCGACAGGATCATGCCGCCCCGGCGCAGTCCTACGGTGAGTGCGACGCCAATCGCGCCGATTAAACTCAATACCGGCGTTCCCAGCAACAAGGTCAGCAACAAGATTCCCAGCGCATGATTGGGCATGCCTAAAAAGACCGCCAACAGCGGCGCCACGATCAACAACGGCAAACCTGTCACCAACCAATGCGCGGCGATTTTCGCCAACACCAATATCGATGTCGGGTGCGGACTTAACAGCATCTGCTCCAGCGAGCCGTCATCAAAGTCCGAACGGAACAAACTGTCCAATGACAGCATCGCCGCCAATAATGCGGAAACCCAAATAATACCGGGTGCAATGGCTTGCAATAAATGCGGTTGCGCGCCGATGCCCAAAGGAAACAGTGTTATCACCAGGATAAAAAATAACAACGGATTGGCTACTTCCGAACGACGCCGCAAAGCCAAAACCAAATCGCGCCGGATAACGGCAAAAAATGCGCGGGATAAAGACATCAGGATAGATTGATGGTCAAGACATCGACATTATGTAAGGCGATGTCATGATGTGAAGTCAGCACGATCATTCCGCCGTTGGCGCAATGTTCGATCATTAAAGTTTCGATAAGGGCAATGCCTTGCCTATCTAATGAAGTAAAAGGCTCATCCAGAATCCATAACACATTTTCGGTAATCAATAATCTGGCTAAAGACAGCCGTCTTTTTTGACCGGCCGATAAAGCCTGAACGAGAACGTCATCATAACCTGCCAGATGAACCTTGGCTAAAGCCTGATCGATCGAATAGCGGCCGGAACAGCTTAAGGCCAGGGATATTTTCAAGTTTTCCAGCACGCTCAGTTCTTTTTTAATGCCATCCAAATGACCGACATAAGCCATTTGCGCATAAAACAAACTGTCTTTTATCGCATCTCCGCACCAATAAATAGCACCGGCATCGGGTTCGCGAAACCCGCACAAAATGCGCAATAGCGACGTCTTGCCGCTGCCGTTTTTGCCTTCTAGCAATAAAACCTGTCCGGAAACCAGGTCAAAAGCCAGTTGTTCAAACAGCACACGATCATCGCGTATGCAGCTCAAACCAGCCCCTTTAAAAGAATGGGTCGATTTTGTTTGCATTGCAATCAAGCAGTCAGCAAGCGCTGACGTACGGTCTCATAGAGCAGCACGCCGGTAGCAACCGACAGGTTAAGACTTTCCACTCGTCCCAGCATCGGCAACTTAACCAACAGATCGCATTGCTCTTTGGTCAGCCGTCTTAAACCTTTACCCTCCGCGCCCACAACTAAAGCCAGCGGCACGGTAAAATCGGTTTGATAGGCCGTCTGCTTTGCTTCGCCCGCTGCCCCCATGACCCAGATACCTTGATCTTTAAGCCAGCGCAAAGTCCGGGACAAATTGGTGACTTGATAAACCGGCACCGTCTCTGCCGCGCCGCTTGCCACTTTACAGACTGTCGGGGTAATCCCGGTGGCATTGTCTTTGGTGATGATCACGCCATGCACGCCGGTAGCATCGGCGGTTCTGAGGCAGGCGCCGAAATTATGCGGATCTTGGACATTATCCAACACCAGGAATAACGGCGTCCCCGTCAGTGTTGCGATAGCGTCTTTTAAATCGCTTTCCGATAATTCTCCGGGCATTTCCACTTCGATAACAATACCTTGGTGGTTATTCCCTTCCGCAAACCGGTCCAATTTTTTCCTGTCGGTTTTTTCGGGTTCTATGCCCAGATCCAATAAATCCTCGACCAGCTGAGTCAAACGCTTGTCTTGTCTTTGGCTATCAATCCAGGCTTTATGGATTTTTTTAGGAGAATAATCTAAAGCCGATTGTGCCGAATGTATCCCATATATCTTACTTAACTTCATTTCTTACGGCGTCTCTTTTTAGATTTTTTCATAGCGATTTGTTTTTTCGCCAGATCAAAGTCGATCTTCTTTTCATCCAGGTCAACACGCACAACCCTGACATTGACGCTATCGCCCAGACGGTAATTAATGCCGGTGCGCTCGCCTCTCAACTGATGACTGGTCGCATCGAAATGAAAATAATCCTGCGCCAGGTTGGTAACATGAACCAGGCCTTCGACATAAATATCCGCCAATTCAACAAAAAAGCCGAATGACGTAACCGCTGAAATAATGCCGGGGAATTCCTCGCCGACCTTATCCATCATATATTCGCATTTGAGCCAACTGACGACATCTCGGGTAGCATCGTCGGCGCGACGCTCGTTGGCGGAACATTGCTCGCCCAAAACCACCATCTCGGGGAGTCCGTAGAAAAAGCTTTCAGCCGTTTTGCCCTGCAAACAATGCCTGATCGCACGGTGAACCAGTAAATCGGGATAACGCCGGATAGGGGAAGTAAAATGCGCGTAAGCCTCCAACGCCAGGCCGAAATGGCCTTTTAACTCTGGACTGTAAACAGCTTGCGACATCGAACGCAACAATACGGTCTGGATCAGGTGAGCATCGGGCCTGTCTTTAATCGACTCGATCAAATGCATGTAATCAAGCGGCGTCGGTTTAGCGCCTCCACCTAAACTCAAACCCAACTCGCCAAGAAAGTTTTTCAGGTTAAGCAACTTGTCGGCACTGGGGCCATCGTGTATCCGCAGCAGCTTGGGCATTTTTTTGTTGTTTAAAAAACGTGCCGCCGCCATGTTCGCGGTAATCATGAACTCTTCAATCAGCTTGTGCGCGTCGTTACGCACCACCGGAACGATCTTTTCAATTTTACGCTCCGGTCCGAAAATGATCCGGGTTTCCTGGGTATCGAAATCCATCGCGCCGCGCTGCTCACGACTCACCCGCATAACCTTGTAAAGGGCGTACAGTTCCTGCAAATGCGGCATCAATGCCTTATATTTTTTAGCTAGGGTCTTATCGCCATCAACCAGCATTTTCGCAACTTCAGTGTACGTCAACCTGGCATGGGAACTCATCACCGCGTCGAAAAAGCGCGACCGTATAACGTGCCCCTGCGCGTTAATAAGCAGCTCGCAGACCATGCATAAACGGTCTACCTTAGGATTAAGCGAACACAGGCCATTAGACAAAATTTCCGGCAGCATCGGTATGACCCGCTCCGGAAAATAAACCGACGTACTGCGCTTTTGCGCTTCTTTGTCCAATTCCGAGTTAATCTGCACGTAATGCGAAACATCGGCAATCGCAACCAGCAGTTTCCAGCCTTTTGGCGTCTTCTGGCAATAAACCGCATCGTCAAAATCGCGAGCATCTTCGCCGTCGATAGTGACTAGCGGAATACCCCGTAAATCGGCCCGGTTTTCTTTTGCCGATTCGGGTACCTCGTTTTTAAGCGGTTCGATTTCTTCCAGCAGCGCATCGGGCCATTGATTAGGCAACTCATAGGAACGGATCGCCATTTCGATTTCCATTCCCGGCGCCATGTGCTCGCCCATGACTTCGATGATTCGCCCGATTGGCTGATGAAGCTTAGTCGGTTGTTCGGTAATTTCCGCAACAACAATCTGCCCTTGTTTTGCTTTGCCCGCGCCGCCTTTTTGAATCAGGATGGTCTGCGCTATATTTTTGTTGTCCGGGACGACATAAGTAAAACCATCTTCCTTATAAAGCCGCCCTACTACCTGATGAGTGTTCCTCTGAAGAATCTCGACAACCGCTCCTTCCCTGCGGCCTTTTCTATCGATTCCGCCAACACGCACCAGCGCCCGGTCATTATGCAACAGCGGATTCATTTCCCGAGGCGATAAAAACAAATCGTCAGAGCCATCGTCCGGTTTAAGAAAACCGAAACCGTCGGCATGACCGATGATGCGGCCGGCAATTAAATCTTCGTTATTAACCGGACAATATCTCTTGCCCCGGTTGAACAGCAATTGACCGTCTCTTTCCATAGCCCGCAGGCGGCGGCGTAGCGCTTCTAACTGGTCTTCTGCTTCAAGGGAGAATGCTTCCGCGATTTCCTCGCGGCGCAAAGGCTTTCCAGTGTGTTCGATTAATTGAAGAATTAATTCGCGACTGGGAATGGGATTCTCATATTTCTCAGCTTCGCGCTGAGCATATGGGTCTTTTGCTGAATTAAAATCAACGTCTTTTCTAGACTTCAATGTCATTTAAGTAATCCAATAAAGGGAGATGGATGTAATAAACCTATCTTATATAGGCTTAGTATATCGATTAGAGTTCAAAGAGAAAAGTTTTTGACTCTTATACAAAAACATTCTCCGTTAGTTCGAGTTAACGCTATCACGCAACTCGAAATTATTTAAGTTTAGATAAAAACTTCGCGCTTAATTGACAAAACAAAACAGGATAGGTATAGTGCGCGTTCACTCAAGCTTTTACAGCTGACCTCTGCCGAGGTGGTGAAATTGGTAGACACGCCAGCTTCAGGTGCTGGTGGGGGCAACCCCGTGGAGGTTCAAGTCCTCTCCTCGGCACCATTCAATTATATCCTTTTCTTATTGATTTTGCCCGTTTTTTAGCAAAACATGGAGAGTAATCTTCTCTGTATTACACAAATTGCTACACAACAGGAAAATCATGTTCAGCACTTCGCCCCAATATCTCATCAAACGCTGTTCCGACTCAACAAAAACCACCAAGCCCACATCCATTCAACGAGTCCCATCCGAAAAACAAGACACAGCTCCGATGCCATTGAGCACCAACTACCGGTCTTGATGATATTAGCAGAAACAATGCCAACCACGCTTTAAACTAAAATCCAATCTCTACCCGCAAATACAACAAAACATCCTTAATTCTGGTATCAAGCTGAAGAACCCAACTATCGATCAGCAAAACTGACCGCCAAAATCAATAACAACATGATTCCTATCGCCAATATTGATGAAGAAGCAGATAAATATAAAACTCACCGGACCGGCTATATCACTGACTGAAAAATAAGCAACAATATGGATTTGAACGAACATCCAAGTAACCTAGAGCAGGACCCCGTGCATAATGAGCAAACTTTTCAGCAATTTGATCCTCTGTCGCCACAACCGCCTCGCATCCTGATAGTCGATGATACGCCGGTCAATCTGAGCGTGATGGTAGATAGCCTGAAAAACTGCAACTACCGCTTAGTAACGGCCCAGGACGGTACGGAAGCCTTGCAACGCGCCGCTTTTATAAAGCCGGACTTGATCCTGCTGGATGTAATGATGCCTGAGATGGACGGCTTTGATGTCTGCCGCCACTTAAAAAATAATGCCGAGACAGCCGATATACCGGTAATTTTTATGACCGCACTTGCGGAGACCGAACATAAAGTCATTGGTTTTAAAGTCGGCGGCGCCGATTACATCACTAAACCGATACAGATTGCCGAAGTTATTGCGCGGGTAAATACGCATCTCAACTTGAGAACCATGCAACGGCAACTGCAAGCACAGAACGCGCAATTGCAAAAGCATCAGGCAGAATTAGAGCAGCGGGTTTTGCATCGTACCGCCGAACTGAGCAACAGTAACCGCTTGCTACGCGAGGAAATCGAGGCGCGCAAACGGGTTGAAGAGGCGCTGGTATTAGGCAAGCGTGAATTCCGCACACTAGCCGAGAATTTACCGGACCCGATTTACCGCTATACCCCCGACGGACACCCTCTCTACGCCAACCCTGCTGTGGAGCGCATCAGTGGCCGCCCCCCTTTCTCCCGGCAGGATAACGCGACAAGTAATACCGACACTGTGATGGAGTGCATACGCCGAGTCGTGGAGACCGGCGAACAAGTCGAGCTTGAGGCCGCGTATATTAACCCGGACGGGCACACGCTTCTTTTTCATAATCGCTATACACCCGAATTCGGGCCGAATGGCGAAGTAGTCAGCGTACTATCCATTAATCATGACATCACCGAGCGCAAGCTCATGGAGAGGACGAACCAGACTCATCTCCGTTTCTTTGAAAGCATGGACCGCATTAACCGGGCCATACAGGGCGCAAGCAATCTAAGCCGGATGATGAGTGATGTCCTTGATGTTGTGCTGACGATCTTTGACTGTGACCGGGCATATCTCATGTATCCCTGCGACCCGGAAGCGAACTCGTGGCGGGTGCCGATGGAGCGCAATCGGCCGGGCTATCCCGGCGTCTCCGCCGCGGGACCGGCTATACCCATGGATGCAGAAGTCGCGGCAACGCTTCGTCTCATGCTGAACAACGACAGCCCGGTACAGTTCAGTCCGGGCACCGGGCATACTGTACCCATGAACGTATCGGATCGTTTCGGCATCAAGTCTTTCTTGTCGATGGCGCTATATCCAAAAAGAGATAAGCCGTGGCAATTCGGGATACATCAATGCGCTTATGCTCGAGTCTGGACGCCTGATGAAGAAAAGCTGCTTCAAGAAATCGGCAGGCGTTTGGCTGACGGCTTGACCAGTCAATTGTCGTATCGAAACGTTAAGGAAAGCGAACAAAAATTTCGCACGCTGGCGGAAAACTCACCGGACAACATTGCCCGCTTCGACCGCCAAGCCCGCTTGATCTACATGAATCCCAGGCTTGAACAGACGCTGGGCAAATCGTCACAGGCCTTGCTAGGCAAAACCCCGAAAGAAAAATATCCCGGCGGAGAGCTTGACGAATATCAAGCCAAAGTCGAGTCAGTGATCGGAACCGGGCGGAGTGACGACCTGGAACTTATCATACCGGATAATGTTGAAGGCTTGCGTTATTATCATATCCATTTCGTAGCCGAACGCGGCCCGGATGGCGAAATTATCGGAGCCTTAGCCATGGGCCGCAATTATACCCAGAAACGCCTGATGGAACTGGAACTCGTCCGGCGCGAACGGGAACACCGCACACTGGTGGAAAACACACCGAACATCATCATCCGCTATGACCGTGACTATCGCCGGACATACGTCAACAGGACCGACAGAGCATTGGCAGGCATCACCACCGCGAACGTTCTTGGCAAAACCCCGCAAGAACTTTGGCCACTGGCTTCGCCCAATGCACTGGAGTTTACCTGCTTATTGGAGCGCGTCGTCGAAACCTGCATGATGGAGCGAATTAACGTAGAGCTCAAAGACGATAACGGGCTGTTGCGCTACTTCGACATGCACCTGGTGCCGGAGCTAGGCGACCATGACGAGGTCATTAGTGTGCTGTCGATCAGCAGCGACATCACCGACATTAAGATTGCCGAACAACAACGGGAGGAGGCAAGCAAACAAGCGGAACGCCAATTGCGGGAATTCTCTTCCCATCTCCAATCTGTGCGCGAGGAAGAAAAAACCAGCATCGCGCGTGAAATTCACGATAACCTGGGCGGCACGCTGACGGCGCTCAAAATGGATCTTAACTGGCTGATGGACGAGCTGGCCGCGAACGAGAAAGCAGCACCACTGCTTAAACATGTCGAATCGATGTCGCAACTGCTCGACAATGCGACAATAGTCACGCGACAGGTCATCACCGACTTGCGCCCTCCCCTACTCGATGATTTCGGACTGCCGGCTGCGCTCGAATGGCAGGCTGCGCAGTTCCAAAAACGTACCGGCATTCAATGTCGTGTCAGCTACGCAGAAAGTTACCCCTACGAATTAGACAAGTCACAAACCATTAACCTGTTCCGTATCTTCCAGGAATCTCTTACCAATATCGCCCGGCATTCCGGTGCATCCAGAGTGGACGTCGAATTGCAGCATAAAAATACAGAGTTTATCCTGACTATCAGCGACAATGGTTGCGGACTGACGGAAGCACACATCACTTCCCCGACGTCCTACGGCATGCTCGGCATGCGCGAGCGTACCGAACAACTGGGCGGCAGGATTAATTTCTACAACCCACCCGGCGGCGGATTCAGCATAACGGTGATACTGCCGCGACCTACTGACAACAAAAATAAGGAGAAATCATGATACGCATCCTGATCGTCGACGATCATGACATCGTGCGCCAAGGGCTGAAAAAACTCTTTGAAAAAGTCCAGGGGATGACAATCATTGCCGAGCAAGATAACGGCATTAGCGCGCTGCATTGGCTCCGGCACAACGATTGCGACGTGGTGCTGCTCGATATTTCGATGCCCGGCCTGAGCGGCATCGAGGCGCTCAAGCAGCTTCGCGATGAAAAACCGAAACTACCGATACTGATCTTCAGCAATTACACAGAAGATCAATACGCGATACGCCTTATCAAAGCCGGAGCCTCGGGCTACCTGACCAAGGGCTGTATGTCGACAGTCATTGTGGAAGCCGTGCGCAACGTAGTGTCCGGCAAAAAGTACTTCAGCCAGGAAGTGCTTGAAATGCTCGTCAACGAAGTCAGAATACCGGAAGGCAAGCTTCCGCACGAAACCCTGTCGGATCGTGAGTTCAAGGTATTTCGCCTGCTTGTCGCCGGCAAGAATAACAATGAAATCGCCGCGCACTTATCCATCAGCAACAAAACGGTCAGCACTCATAAAACCAACTTATTGGAAAAGATGAATCTCCAGAGCGTGGCCCACTTGGTGCACTATGCCATACAGCATGAGCTTGTCGACTAAACGCGGTTCGATTCACTGCAACTGGAAAAACTGGGAACCGCACAAAATCATCAGGGCGGACTCCCCAAGCCCTAAAGACTGTAAAAATCAGTTTAAAAGCATTATTCACCACGAAAGCGCAGGAGCACAGCTGCCGAGGAGCAATTTTCTGCCCTGCGCCGCCTAAAATGCTTTCGTGGTGATTCTTTAATTCGTTTTCCGGAAATCAATACTTTCACAGCCTCCGGAGCTTACGAGCCAGCGTAATCATTCTTCGGTTCACGCACTAGGAAAATTCCTACCCATCCCTCAGCTCTTTACCGATAACAAAACCAGCATCTCCCGATTTATCTTCCATATCTAGATGGGTATAGTTCGCATAGCAAGAAAATCAACCCATGCATCCATGCCTGGGTTTTAATATGAATATATAAATTTCAATATGCAAGAACCGATGAAGCTTTATCAAAATGATGATTATCCGGCTTTTCCAGTGCCGGCTATCGACACCATTATTGCCGCATTCAGCCGCTTTTCGGTGAATGGATTGGGGATCGCGGCCGTTTTACTCATCAATGCTACCGGCTTGTATTCTTGGAGTGGCAAGCACTATCGACAGACATTGCAAGCCGCCAAGCAGAGTTTGCGCCAAGCATATCGAAAAAATTAATGGCCGATTTAGCACAACGTTTCACTGCATCATCAAAATGTCTCGGCAAGCAGGATGAACAAAAAACAGGACAAACTTGGAATACCCTGCTTTCGCTTGAAACACAGATTACCGATTTAGGACAGCGTTTCGACGCGTTATCCCAGCCCCTCAATACCGCAGAGGCGCCTCTCAGAATACCATGGAAAATGATCGCACCTCCCATGCCGACATCGTTGAACTGTTAAAGGAAAATACCTCAGTAACGACAACGCATCCTGCTCGATCAATACAGAACAATGACTCAAAGGACTCAGCATGACTTACGCCATGGAAGAGCAGCTTGCGCCGCACTAACGCGCCAAGACCGAGACCGTGCCCCATTAATCCGATATTACATTTTTTAATATCCGCTCAGCTATTAAAAATACAAGAAGACACAGATGAATAGGATGATCGCCGATAAGACAGGAAAAACCTTATCCGATCATAATAATCAGCGCCATCCGCATTCTATGCTTCCAATGCTTGAGCCGTTATTTTTTTAAGGAATTCACCATGGCCAAAACCATCTTGTTTGTAGAAGACTCCGCCTCAGTCAGGCAGGTCATGACCAGCACCCTGACCCGAGAGGGTTACGAGGTCATTCTGGCGTTTGACGGCCAGGAGGCCCTGAACAAACTAGACGGCACCAGAATACACCTGATCATCAGCGACGTGAACATGCCCAATATGGACGGCCTTAGCTTTGTCAAAAAAGCCAAGCAACTGCCGGCGTACAAATTCACCCCGATCATCATGCTGACCACCGAAACCCAGCAAGAAAAAATGAACGAAGGCAAAGCGGCCGGCGTCAAAGCCTGGATCGTCAAACCGTTCCAGCCGGCGCAATTATTGGCCGCGGTATCGCAGCTGATCCAGGCCTGAACCGAACAACGGCGTAATAGCTCAGCAGTTGTAGAATGGATAAGCGTAGCGTATCCATCGGGCTGAGCATTCTGGAAATAGGAAACAACAGACACGGATTTTTAACCCAAGCCCAAGTTTAAATCCGTGATAATCCGTTTAATCCGTGGCATCCGTGTTCCATTATATTTAATGATCCCGCAAAGCAGGCTGGAGCAACCCGTCCACCTCGCCATCGGCGGAAAATTGACGATTTACACCGCGCCGGAGCTGAAAGACGCCTAGATAGCCGGACTATCGACGAGCGGCGCGATGGTCTCGCGCCGGTTCCAAAAATGCCGCATATGAACATGCTTACCTTATAGGCGAAGCCTCCCGGCAATCGAAGTCAAACATTCCGGCAACAACACCTATCCAACCGGCAATCCCTTGCCACTTTTCAGCGCCAACTTTATGGCGCCCACTAATTTAAAATCAAAATAATAACATTAACCTATTGATTATAATAATTTTTATATAAACTGGCACACACTTCGCTTTAGTTACAGCAACGTAGCCCCCTTATTCCAAGAGGAAGCAATCATGGCCAGTAAATCAGCAAACTTAGCGGTTATCAGCAATAACACTTTTGAAGCGACAAAGGCGATTAACCTCGACAATTATGACATCAGCAGCGCCTTGCAGACGACGCTGGAGTTCAATGAACTCATCGCTATTTTCAGCAGCAAAATCGCCAGTAAAATTCCTCATAGCGCTTTTGTTTATACCAATGCAGAGTTTGGGCTGGAGGTAAAAAGCGGGGTTTTTACCCGGCATTCCTGCAATTACGCCCTTAAAGTCGAGCAACAACAACTGGGCGAATTAAAGCTGACCCGTAACTATAGATTCAGCGAGTCCGATCTCCAACTACTGGAATCGTTACTTTGCTGTTTAATCTATCCGTTGAAAAACGCAACTTTATTTCATCAAGCTTTAAAAATGGCTTATACGGATCCGCTCACCCAAGCCCATAACAGGGCTTCGTTTGACGATTCGATTAAACGGGAGATGAGCCTTGCCGCTCGCAACAGCAAAAGTTTATCGCTTATTTTCTTCGATATTGATCATTTTAAAGCCATCAATGACACATACGGCCATGGCTGCGGCGATACCACGCTGGCCTTTGCCGCCAAATGGATCAAAGAAAACTTAAGGGACAGCGATATTATTTTCCGTTATGGCGGCGAAGAGTTTGTGATTTTGTTAAGCGACACAGACATTAACGGCGCCGAATTATTGGCGGAACGGATTCGCTCGTCAATTGAGCACCACACAATAGCTTATGGCATGGAAACCATTAAGATCACCGCAAGCTTGGGCGTCAGCACCTTGCATTCCGACGATACGATCGAGTCCTTCGTCAAGCGTGCCGATGAAGCGATGTATACAGCTAAAAACAATGGCAGAAACCAAGTTGTCGTGACTAAATAAATTAACGGCAACGGTACTCTATCGGGTCGCCTCGGCAATTGCCCTTGCATTCATGCAGTGGCAAAGTACCGGCAGGCAAACCCGGCCGGAACCGTTAACGTTTTCCGGCCTTATGCGGTTTAAGTTCCTGCTTGGCAGGGCTTGCCGGTTTTTCAGGTTCCATGCCGGCAAATTCAAACAGCAATTCCAATTCTTTATCGGTCAGTTCATAGAATGAATGGGCTTTCAACCGTTCCGGCAACACTACCGGCCCATAACGCACCCGCATTAGCCGGCTGACGGTAACTTCCTGGGATTCCCACAAGCGCCTGACCAACCTGTTGCGGCCTTCGGCAACGATAACGTTGTACCATTTATTGGCGCCTTCGCCGCCGAAAAATCTAATATCGTCAAACTTGGCCTTGCCGTCTTCAAGCTCTACGCCCTGCTTGAGTTTCGCGATGGTCGCCTCCGACACCTCACCCAAAATACGCACCGCATATTCACGCTCCACTTGTGTCGACGGATGCATCAAGCGATTGGCCAATTCGCCATTATTAGTAATCAATAATAATCCCGAGGTATTGATGTCCAAGCGGCCGACAGCTATCCAGCGGCTGACCGCCAGTTTCGGCAGTTGGGTAAACACCACCGGGCGGCCTTCCGGATCGCGGCGCGTAACCACTTCGCCGACAGGCTTGTGGTAAAGCAGCACTCGGGTGGGCTGCTCGACAAACTTTTCCCAATGCACAACCCGGTCATTGATCTGTAAATAATCCCCTTCTTTCAGCCGGTCGCCCAAGCCGACAGGTTTTCCGTTAATCTTTAACCGCCCTTCATCTATCCAGCGCTCAATTTCCCGACGGGAACCGACGCCGCCGCGCGCCAACACTTTTTGGATACGCTCGCCTTCGACAGACTGATCCGCAGCAAATTTTTTCGGCGTTTTAGCGGCCTTGCTTTCAACTTGCTGCTTCGGCGGCCTGCCCGGCTGTTTCGCTGAGCTGTTCGACGGTTGTTTGACTGATCTGTTCGGTTGTTTTTTGTTCTTCACTCTTTACCTGCATGGGTTGTTGCGGATCATCGACTACTGACGTACCGAGATCCTGAATCTCTTGCAATGTCGGCAGTTCATTTAACGATGTAATATTAAAATAATCCAGAAATTGTTTGGTCGTACCGTATAAAGCCGGCCTGCCCGGCACCTCTTTGTGCGCCACTACCCGAATCCACTCCCGTTCAAGTAATGTGTGAATGATGTTTGAGCTGACACTCACCCCTCGAATATCCTCAATATCTCCGCGCGTTGCCGGTTGACGATAGGCGATAATGGCCAGCGTCTCCAATAATGCTCGCGAATATTTCGGCGGCTTTTCTTCAAACAGCCGCGACACCCAACGCGACAGTTCCCGTCTTACCTGAAAACGATAACCGCTGGCGACCTGTTTTAATTCAACCGGCCTGAACCTGTAATCCTCGATGATCGCTTCGATTGCCGCCTGTATTTCCTGCATGTCCGGCTGCTCGATTTCAGGAAAAACCTGCTGCACCTGTTTACAGGTCATAGGACGATTTGCAGCAAATAAGATGGCTTCAACTACACGTTTAATTTCCACATTAATTTCACGTTGTTCAGTTACAAAAGACCTGTCCTGCTCCCTTCGGCCGCACTCGGGACAGGCGCGTTCAAGGGGCGGCGGTGAAGGCTTGGGCTTAGGTACACGCTTAACTACCGGCGGCGCCGACGGTTCTGACTCGGATTTCGGCAAAGGGTTCTGACTGGATAATATCGATGAGTCGCTCTTTGCTGAGTTCGAGGATTGCCAGAAACGAGACAACAACTCCGTGTCGACCTTCTTGTCGGATAAATAGCTGCGAGAAAAGGAGACTATCCGCTCCTTTAAGGTTTTCCAGAATGGTTGACATGCGTTCACGGACAGATAACGGTTCTTTGGTAATTTGATGATGACTGAGCTGCGCGGCTCTTTTAAGCACATCCTGAAATGCCAGCAACATTTCCTTGAGCTGGACATCCGGCAGGTTTTGTTTGCAATCTTTCAGCGCCGAAACATCGACGCCGATTTCAAATATATCACGTTCGATTCTAGGCAACAGATCGATTTCTTCAGCCGCATTTTTAATCAGCTCATATTCCTGCAAGCGGCGGATCAACGTTGCCCTGGGATCTTCCTCTTCCTCCTCGGCATCGGGCTGCCTCGGCAACAGCATTCTTGACTTGATTTCCGCCAGTAGCGCGGCCATCACCAGGTATTCCGCCGCCAGTTCCAGATTTAACTCACCCATTATCTGAATATAGGCGATATATTGATGGGTAATCCGGGCTATCGGTATGTTGACGATGTCCAGGTTCTGCCTTTTTATCAGGTACAACAATAAATCCAGCGGCCCTTCAAAGGTCTCCAACAGCACTTCCAGCGCATCCGGAGGAATGTAAAGATCATCCGGCAGCTTGCTAAAAGGCGCTCCGTTAACCATCGCCAGAATCGGCGGTTGATCTAAAATTTCGTCCGCGGCTTGATTCATAGTTTCGCTCACACTCAAGCCTTAGCTTCGCGAATACAACAGAGGCAACCGAAGCTTAAAAAACGGAACAAAAATCAACTTACAACCCGGCAAGCGAAAAAAACATTTTCTGGGCAACGAACATCGGATAAGCCAACACCGATCCCAAAACATTGGTATACAGCAAGACCAATAAAATAATAAATCCGAAGCGCTCCAAGCGGCTATATTGCCAGGCCCAATAATGCGGCAAAATGCCCATCAGAATCCGGCTGCCGTCCAACGGCGGAATAGGCAATAAATTAATCATCGCCAACACCAGGTTAATTGAAATACCGGCAATTCCGGTATAAATCAGCGGCAATGAGATAGCTTCGGCTTGCATGCCTATCGTCACCCCTAACCTGGCTATTAAAGCCCAACCGACAGCCATCAACAGGTTAGAGACGGGGCCTGCCAGTGCGACTATCGCCATATCGCGCAACGGTTTTTTAAAATTCCGCGCATCGACAGGCACCGGTTTTGCCCAACCGAAAATAAAACCCGTGCCCGTCATCAGCAATATTCCCGGAAGAATAATGGTTCCCAACAAATCGATATGCTTAATCGGATTTAAGGTCAACCGGCCCAATGCCGAAGCGGTGTTATCGCCGTATTTTTTTGCTGCCCAGCCGTGAGCCACTTCATGCACGGTAATCGCAAAAATGACCGGCAATACCCAGACTACTATGCGTTGCATCAGCGTCAATTCATCCATCATACCGGCATCCTCATTCAGCCAACATCGGCGCAAGGCCCTTGCCCTGCCTGATAATCTCGGCGCCATTACCGGCAAATTCGATAATGGTCGTTTGTTCAAACTCAATAATACCGGCGTCGATGATCAGGTCCAGCTCATGCTCAAGCCTGGTTCTGATTTCATAAGGATCGGTCAAAGCCTCTTCCTCGCCCGGCAGCATCAACGTAGAGCTGAATAATGGTTCGCCCAATTCCTGAACCAGCAATTGAGCGACGGGGTGGGCGGGTACCCGTATGCCTATTGTTTTTTTCTTCGGGTGTTGCAAACGGCGAGGCACTTCACGCGTAGCGTCCAAAATAAAGGTAAAAGGCCCAGGCGTTAGCGCCTTGATCAAGCGATAAGCATCGTTACTGATCTTGGTAAACATCGATACTTGGGCCAAATCCTTGCATACCAACGTAAAATTGTGCTTGTCGTCCAGTTGCCTGATACGGCGAACTTTATCCAAGGCTTGTTTATCGCCGATATGGCAGGCAATTGCATAAGACGAATCCGTCGGGTAAACGATAACGCCGCCCTTACGGATTATATCCACAGCGCGATGTATCAAACGCAGTTGCGGACTCTCCGGGTGTATTTCAAAAAATTGAGCCATTGCCATTATTGAGCGCTAAATAGTGGAAGAATATGAGGCAATTATACCGTACATCGGCATAAGCTTGCAGTTGAAAACCGATTTGTCTCACCACCTATCACATTATTTAAGCTATGCTAGAGGCCATCGATTTTTTGCCGTTCTAAATTGATGAGTACAGTAAAACAGTTAGCCGAAGAAGTAAGACAAGGGCTGAATCAGGCCTTGCCGAATAAATGACAAAACCTTACCAAGCTTCTCCGCCGTTTTTATAAACTGATAGGTGGTGAACTGGGGAAGACGCATTTAACAAAACTATTGTACGTTGCCTTGCACTATTCGCTGTGAACAAAAAAGAAGAACATCCTGAATTAGTTACAGCATTTCAAAATTGTGCGTGGGTGGCACAAGTTATTGAACGTAATAAATTAAAAATGCAACCAATGGGGTCAGGGCCATAGGATGGGCCAAACAGATGAACGCTATAAGGTGAATTCGCCGCCAAGCAATCCACCACGAACGAAACCTCGAAATATGATCCCGCTCAGACTTATCCAAGCGCGGATTTTTATGGTCGATTGTTTTGAATGCTGTGCGTGTAATGGTGGTCTGCTTCGCGACTCGTGAGAGCACTTAGTGCCCTCCCCTACTTTGATACGGAACAGGCGTGTCCAATTATCGGCGTAATTTTGTTGCGGGCGGTTGTTATTTCTTTACCGTTAATCTGCTGGAGCGGCAGCGTACTTTGCTGACAGACCGAATCGACTTACTGCGCGATTCGGTACGCCGGGTTACGCCGGCGGCGTTTGCATCCGTTTCATATCGATGCTTGGGTGGTGTTGCCCGACCACATGCATTGCATCTGGACGTTGCCGCCGGATACGGATGATTTTCCTACGCGCTGGCGCTTGATTAAATTGCTTTTCTCCAAGGGCTTGCCGCGCACCGAACGTTTGTCGGCGACACGGCAACGGCGCGGTGAGCGCGGACTGTGGCAGCGACGCTATTGGGAACATACGATTGTTACCGAGCGGGATTATCTTCAACACCTTGACTACATTCGCGTAAATCCGCTCAAGCATGGCTATGTGCGGCGGGTGCGCGATTGGCCGTATTCAACGTTTCATCGTTATGTTGCCGATGGCGTTTTACCGATCGATTGGTGCGGCGATATAGCCGATTTGCCGACTGTTCCGGAATAACTCGAACGCTCCGCCTGCTAACGTCGGTACATCCATGGACGCTATCGGCAGCAAGTTGCCGTGTTGATTTGGCATCCGAATTGGGTTAAAACCGACACAGGTAAATACAATGCACCACTCCACCTGGGCAGGCGATCATGAAAAAATCTTTAATGTTGAAGCAAAGGAAACCACTATGAAATATAAAAATGCCGAACCCAAAGTGTCTGTTATTCCGCGCAGTAAAGATTTGCAAGATTCTGTGCTTCACAAGAAAGCAATGCTGTACAAACAGTTGTTTTTGACTTTGGCCTTCGCCGTTGGATTTTCTTTCTCCACATCTGTTGCCGCCGTCAGCAAGGATGTGGAAGCCGCCATCGATTTGATGAAGCAATCGCACATGGAGCAATGCCAAAAAATAAAAATCAAGCGGGAACTTTTGATTGCCCACCAAAATCACGACCAAGCCAGACTAAAAGCCTTAGGCCCCGAGCTTGATGCGATTAACCAACGCCTCAAGCCGACGGAAGACAAACTAAAAGTTTTAAAAGTCGCGATGGCGAAAAATCCCGATGATGAAAGCGACTTTGCAACCGCAATGCTTCACTTGGATGCATGTAACTGAGCCGTCAACACGAAAAGATGCGCTTATAATGCCGTAAGGCAGACAAATGTAGAGCTTAGGATGGGTAAAGAGACGAAGCCTATCAATCAGCGAGCGATACCCGCAAGGGGGCGCAAGTGCGCCTTCCGGCGTCGGCACATCCTATGCTGACGATAGATAAGCCGACGCTTGCGCAATCCCACCGTCCTCGGCAGAGTTGCTATTAATGCAGTTGAAAATTACGATAACTAAGCAGCATCAAAACATTAACAATAAGCGGCACAACAATGACAGATAACAATCTAAATGCGGATAACTCATCGGAAAAAACCACGGATACTTCAAGTCCGCAAGTATTGAGCTTTGTTTCCGCCCCTGACTTGCACCCGATGACGGTTAGGATAAATGTGAATAAACCGGGCACCGCGCCCGGCTTTATATTCGTCGCGCCCTATGCATCGTTCCAGGCCACGCTGAGCGGGCAAACCGGCTCGTTGATTATGGACCAGGCCGGCAATCCCGTCTGGTTCGACGCGCTCGACAGCCGATATACGCAACATATGGACTTTAGGGTGCAAACCTACAATGGGCAACCCGTGCTTACGATGTGGCAAGGAACGGTGTCGGGCACGCAATCGGCAAATCCCGTTCTTCCGGATGGAGATCCTGAGCCGGGCGCTTTTTTCCGGATCCTCGATCAGCATTACCAAGTCATAAAAACAGTCACGGCCCAGAACGGGTTCACGGCCGATGTTCACGAGTTTACGATTACGCCGCGAAACACGGCTTTATTCCTTGCAGTGCAACAAGTGGCGGCGGATTTAACGCCCTATGGCGGTCCGGCAGACGGATTTTTCGATAATTATTCCATTCAAGAGGTCGATCTCGCGACAGGCGAGCTGGTTTTCTTCTGGGACGTACTGGCCCACGTCGATCCGGCCGACTCGATTATGCCGGTGTCTACCGCAACAAGCTCGAATAATATTTGGGATTGTTTCCACCTGAATTCGGTTGAAGAGGGGCCGGACAATACAATCTTGGTTAGCATGCGCAACATGTGCGCCATTTATAGCATCGATAAAGGCACGGGCAATATCGTCTGGCAGCTTGGCGGCAAGCAAAGCCAGTTTGCTTTGGGGCCAAACGCCAGATTTTCATGGCAACATCATGCTCGCCATAGGCCCGGCAACAGGATAAGCCTGTTCAACGATAATTGCTCTTCGCCAAACTTACCGGCTATAGGCCCGGCGCAGGGTTTAATTCTTCAGCTCGATTTCCAGAACATGACGGCGGATGTTGAGCGGACTTATTACCACGATCCGGCGCTAACCGTTGCAACACAAGGCAGCGTTGAGGAACTATCTAACGGAAACCAACTGGTCGGATGGGGCATGGAACCCTATGTTTCCGAATTTAAAGGCGGCGGCAATAACATAAAAGACACTTCGTTGAACTTGTTGTACGGCATGCAGTTTCCCAGTCAATACATGTCTTATCGGGCGTATAAGAGTGAATGGGTCGGCTTGCCGCTTGATTCACCGAGTGTGGCGGTGGATTTATTGGCCGGGGCCGCGATTGTTTACGCCTCGTGGAACGGGTCAACCGAAACTGCCGCTTGGCGGGTGCTTGCCGGCGCGGAAGCCGATGCATTGTCGGTGGTGCTGGAAGGAGTTCCTCGCACCGGGTTTGAAACAAAAATGGCTGTCGATTCGGCCGGGCCGTATTTTCAGGTCATCGCATTGGATTCAGCCGGCCAAGCCATCGGCAAGTCGCAAGTTATTCAAGCGGAGGCTAGCGATCAAGCATAAGCTTTGCTAGATGAAGCGGTCTTTTTGCTCGTTTCCAAGCTTCAGAGACTGTGAGAGTATTATCCAAATCGGTTTAAAAGCTCATTCATCACGACGGCACGAAGAACACGAAGTTTTTTATTTTTTCTTCGTGACTTCGTGGTGAATAAAACCATCCGCTCAAAATCAATGGTCATAAGCAGCAAGCCGGGCAATTCCAGTCTGCCGTGCTCAATAAATAGGTGTGTCATTATGGGTTTAAGAATTTTCCAGCCATCCCGCTTACTGAAGCCTTATGTGTCGGCGATCTGGGACTATGACGATTTGTTGAATGGCGATAACTCGGTGCTTTCCATTCTGCCGGATACCGCAACTTATCTATGTTTTTTATATGCCGATTTACTGACGACTGCACATAAAGGGCAAACTTATACAACCCGTAGCGGATTGGCGGGTTTTCAAAGTTTTCGCAGCGATCTTGGCGGGTCGGGAAAAGTATCCGGCGTTTCCGCGCGCCTGACTCCCTGGGGATTAAACGTATTCCGGCGCGGCATTGTCAGGGCTTGCGCGGAAAGACGGGTGGACTGCCGGGATATTTTTCCCAAATATTCGATAGAAAAAATCGAGGATCGATTGGCTGTTAAAAGAACGGCTAGCGAGCGCGTTCAATGCGTCGAGCATTTTTTGCTGTCGATTTTGAACCGGAACAATGAGGACTTGCTGGTTCAAACAGCATGCAAGGAGCTGGATAGGTCTAACGGAAGTTATCCTATTGCGATGCTCGCCCGGACTCTCGGATTATCCGAACGCACGCTCGAACGGCGCTTTCAAATTCATACCGGCACGACGCCTAAACGCTATGCCCGTATCGTGCGTTTGCGGAACGCGGTTTTCCTGCGCAAAGAACTTTCAAGTTGGGCCGATGTCGCCTATGCAACCGGTTATTGCGATCAAAGTCACTTGATTAACGATTTTCAGGTGCTGTACGGCATGACGCCGGAATCGATTTATCCGCAAATGCAAGCCTCCCGGACTTTACCGTTTTCCGGATTATTGGATTTGCAACGGGCCGGGCATTAGGGTGTCGGTTTTTTCCAATACAAACGGCGGATCGTGTTGCTAAAGTTACGTTGGGCGTGTCGTTAAAGATTGGATACGGCACGGCTTCAAAATCTTTATTTAATCGAAACAAGTGATTCAGGAGACGCCGGTGATGACTAAGCAACCCATTATAAAAAAACTCAATGTATCCGCGGATGCGGCTTGGGACGCTATCCGCAAAATAGGCAGGCTCGATGTTTGGTTTCCGATCATTGAGACATGCAGGGTAGAGGGTAACGGGCCGGGCGCATTGCGATATATGACTGTCGCGGGCGGTGGCGATATTAAAGATACGATTGAAGAGGTAGACGATGTCAACAGGAGATTGGTTTATCTGCGGCCGGTATCGCCGTTTCCGGTAACCTATTACCAAGGCACGGTCGAAGTGTTTAAGTCTTACGATGGCCTGGCTATTGTCGTTTGGACGATTGATTTCGAGTCGCGGCCCGAAGACGCGGCATCGGTAGCGGAGCTGGTACACGGGGCTATCAGCGCGGGCATTGACGGCATGGAAAAAGACCTTCAATCCGCTTAGGAAATAATCGGTTTTTTTATCATTCCCGGCTTTAGAGACGGTGAAAGTATTATCCAAACCGGTTTAAAAGCCTATTCACCACGAACGACTTGCATGGATGCAAAAGGTAGGCAGAAAACCGCTCCTGCGTAAGCTGCACTGGCCTCCAGGGATGGAGGAAATGCCGCAAGATTGCCTGGAGCAATCGCGGCCGCCACATCCCAGTGGTTTAGCAATGCAGGGCAGAAAAATGCTCCTGCATTTTCTGCATTCATCACATCCATGTAACTTAGCAATTGCCGAGACACGAAGGGGGAACAATAGTTTAAATTCAATGCATTGAAAACTTCGTGCCCTTCGTGTCTTCGTGGTGAATGCTTTTGCTTTTGCTTTTGTCTAAAACGAATACTTTCACAGTAAATGATGAAACTTTTACGCCGCCCGCCAAACATAAGTAGCCACCGCATTTGCAGGCAAAGCGGCTAGTGCATTTTTCCCTTGAAACCGGATAGTAAAGGATCGTGATTCAGCCCCGTCATTGAGTGCAATCAGGACGATGTTCCCCGAGGGCGTAACAAAAGCCACATTCGGCAAGGACGCTTGTTGATAGGAATAAATCCTAACCGAACCGGGAGCAACGAATTTCGCGGCATGGGCGATCACGTAGTAGGCAACGTTGCGGCTTACCGCTTCGCCGATAGTCAACGCGCCGACGCAACAGGCCTCGCCGCCAGGGGTATGGGGGCAACAAAACGGGTCGCCGGCCAAGTTCCATTCAAGCACGGCTTGGCTCCAGTTTCGCATCGAACCAATCAGCACATTTTTTACATGCCACATTAAATCTCCGCCGAACTGGCCGTCCGAGCCGACCCATTGCTCGGTGAAATACAGTTTCATTTCCGGGTAAAGCCGATGCACCTCGGAAAGGGCTGAAATATCGCCGCCGTATAGGTGCCAAGCCGATCCGCTTAGATAGCGGCGCGCTTCGGCATCGGCGAAGACTGCCAAGGGATACTCCGGAACATCGCAATTATGGTCCCAGCAAAACAGTTGCACATCGGCTAATCCAGCCGCTTGTAAAGCCGGCCCCAGATGACTTTTGATAAACTCGGCCTGCTCGCCTGCTTGCATAAGCATGCTGGGTTCGTTTTTTTGATTCAAGGGTTCGTTTTGTGGAGTAATGGCATGGACGGCAATCCCCCTGTCCCGCATTTCTTTCAGGTAAAGGACCAGGTAAGCGGCATAAACAGCGTAGCAATCAGTCCTCAGTTTGCCGCCTCGGAAACTCCGGCCGGTCTTCATCCAAGGCGGCGCCGACCAAGCCGTAGCCATGATTTTGATCTTAGGGTTGATAACTAAAATTTCCTGTAACAGCGGAATAACTTCAAGGTCTCCAGCTTCGATGTCGAAATGGGCAAGCTCGGAGTCCGCTTGACCGTCCGGCATGTCGTCATAACTAAAGCAGCGCTCGCTCAGATCCGACGCACCTATGCTCAAACGCAGGAAACTAACCCCAATGCCGTCCCCGTCGGGCAAGAACAATTCCTGCAATAAAGCTCTCCTGTCAGGATCAGGCAAGCGGCTGATCAGCATCGCGCTGCCCCCGGTCAACGAAAACCCGAAGCCTTCGATGACCTGATACTTTTGTTCGGCATCCACCGTTAGCACAGGGAAGTCATTGGTGTTATCGGTAAAGTGGAGGACGTCGGCCTGCCGTTGAAGCAGAGAGGTTTGGTCGGCGGTGGTCAGCCAAGCTGCCGCAGGAATAGAGGTATAAGCGTTGGTTTGGTCAAGCATGGATGGTTATATATTAGAAGCTAAGATGAAAGCCCAATAGGCTGTCTACAAAACACGTAAAAAGCTGGGTAAGCGGATGGTGCCGCCGGAAAAACCGGTTTACGATCTGCGCATAACATACAACTTTGGGCTTAGTATAACCTGTTATCGGGTGTTTGGATTTAGCCCTGGTAACGGCAGGCAATTCTTTGAAAACGGTATATCGATTAAATGAACTAAACCCCAGACATGACGAGGGTTTGCATCATTTAACCGGAAGTAGGGGAGCGCTTTTATACTAATGGTGTATTCAGTTATTAAACATGTTAAATTTTGTCCAAAACTCTAAAAGGCAGCCCCAATGATTAAGCACAAAACCATCAAGACCAAACTTTCATTATTAACTTGCGTCATAGCAACCGTGGCGCTAAACGGTTGCGCCACGACCACGCTTAAGCAGGCTGAGGAAAACGATCCTTGGCAAGGCTGGAATAAAAGTACGCAATCATTTAACGATAGCTTTGATAAGCATGTGTTAAAGCCGGTTGCCGTGGGTTATTTGCATCTTACTAAGGGTCCCGTTGATGATGGCGTGACCAATTTTTTTAGCAATATTAACGATATAGGCGTCACTATCAACGATATTTTGCAGTTGAAATTATTGCAGGGCGGAATGGACATCAGCCGGTTTATTATCAATACAACGGTCGGGCTTGGCGGCGTTTTCGATTGGGCTAACAAAATCGATTTGCCTAAACATAATGAAGACTTCGGGCAAACCTTGGGCTTTTGGGGGGTGCCGTCCGGTCCTTATTTGGTATTGCCGTTTTTTGGCGCCAGTACACCCAGAGATACTGTCGGGTTGATTGGCGATGCGCTTATGGATCCTTTAACCTATGTTTCCATTTTTGGCGGTTTTGTGGGGTCCGCGACAACAGCCGGTACCAGTGCGCTGGATGTAACGGATTATCGTGCCGGCGTTATGTCGACTGAAAAAGTAATTAATGAGGCATCCAACGGCGACCGCTACGATTTTATAAAAAACGCTTATCTGCAACATCGTGACTATCTGATAAACGACGGTAGCCCGCAGGATGAAGAGGACCCTTTAGACGCTGAGGAAAAAGGTGGCGGCAATGTTAATGATGGCTCCAAAACCAAGGGCAACAATGGCAATGGTTCAAGCATTAAGCCCAACCTTGATTTAAAAGCGCCTGACGAGAAGCAGTAATAGGCTGTTGCAGGTTCTTACGAGCTTAAAAAGCAGAAAGCTATTACGGAATTTTTCATAATGCGTTAGTTGCATCCACCGATTATTAACCAAGAACGAAAACGCTGTAAGGCCGCTATTCATTGGAACAGTCAGTTTTGTAGAGCGGGCAACAGTTTCTCGTTGCCCGGCTTTAAAGCTCAAGAATGCCGGGCAGAGCTATCGAAAGACCGCCGTTAGCCGCTCGACTTTGCCTGAGCCGAAGCCAAGGTTTTGCGCAGTTCGCTTTCGCATTGCTCCAGTTGCGCGACCGCTTCTTTACGCATTTGCTTGCCTTGGTCGGCGATTTGCAGGCTTTCCTCTATCGTTGCAATCAACGCTGCATTGGCTTTTTTGACCGTTTCGATGTCGAACACGCCGCGCTCCAGCTGTTTTCGGGTTTCGGCATTGGCCTGCTTTAAGGTTTCGGCGTTCGCGGCCAGCAGCTCATTGGTCAGGTCGGTCGCGGCCTTCACCGTTTCCGCCGCCTGCGAGGAGCGGTAAATGGTCACCGCCGTCGCCAGTTGCTGACGCCACAGCGGGATGGTGTTGACGATGGTCGAATTGATCTTGTTGACCAAACCTTTATCGTTTTCCTGCACCAGCCGAATGCCGGGCAGGCTTTGCATCGATACCTGCCGGGTCAGGCGCAGGTCATGTACGCGCCGTTCCAGGTCATCGCGGGCGGCGCGCAGGTCGCGCAGATTTTGCGCGGCGATGACTTCGGTGCCGGTTTCGGCCTGCTTGGCTTTATCGGGAATAACCTCTTCATCAAGTTCGCGCAACTTTTCTTCGCCGGCGGCAATATAATCTTCAAGCGTATGGAAGTAATCCAGGTTGGCCTGGTACAGACGGTCCAACGAAGTAATGTCGGTCAGCAAATGGGTTTTATGCCGCTCCAGTTTGTCGGTGATCATATCGATCTGTTTGCGCACTTCTTCATATTGCTGCAAAAATTTGACCACCGGTTTAGCCTTGCCCATCCAACGATCGAGCAAGCCCTGCTTTTTGTTCGGGTCCAGGTCGCCGACTTCGAAACCGCGTATCGTCGCGACCATTTCGTTCAGATCATCGCCGGCGGGGCCGATTTCTTTGTTTTTAACGCCTTCCAACATCCGGTCGGAAATCCGGGTCAACTGTTCCTGCGCCTTGCTGCCGAAAAAAAGAACCGATTGGGTATTGCTGACATCAATTTCTTTGACCAATTGCTCAACAAGCTGCCGCTTGCCGGCCGGCGCCTCGGCAAGCGGGACTATTTCGGCTTTGACGCCGGGGACGATCTCTTTGTCATCCGTTGTGGATGCGTGTTGTTCGCTCATCGTTAAAGCCTCTGTAATAATGGGCATCAAAGGATGCCTTCCTGCTTGAGCTGCGTATTTAAAACTTCAATTTTTACATCCAGATCGAAAACATCTTCTTCGAATAATTTTTGCCGTTGTTCCTGAAATACCGTTTCAATCGTATCCAACACATTGCGGAAATTCTGTTCCAGCTCGCCGGAATGGCTCTGCTGATGGGTTTTGGCGTAACCTTGCGTCACTTGCAGGACACCGTCCAGGTAGACGTTGAGGAACTTGCGCGCACGGCGAAAGTCGCGCGGATCGGCGGCAATTTCGGCCAAGATGTTGTCGGCAACTTGGCAAATGCGTTCGATGCGCTTATTTAACTCGGTATTGCGAATCCGGTCGTTGGCTTGTTCGATATTGCGGATGATGCGCGACGAACCCTGAAGGGCTTTCCGGATTTCATCGCCGGAATAGCCATAGGCAGCGCTTATTTTCTGCCTTTCCTCCGGATCGAGGCCGTATCTCAAATACATGCCCAGAAAGGCCGCGCCGGCAAACATCAGCGCCACCGGCAGCGCATGTTCCGCGCCCAGCCAAGCAATCATTCCGGTCGCCAGCGCCGTGACTGCCGCGGCGATTGTTTTTAACGGTTTCGGCGGCGGACTGCCAATCCGGCTTTTGGCGCAAGCATACTCGGCTTGCAATCCCCGGCGTAAGCTCCAGGCGGCCAGCATGTACAACGCAAAACCGGCGGCATTGATTAAAACATCCAGCATATGGCCTTTTCCCAATGCGATAAACGTTGCCGGAATCAGCGCGATAGGCAGGAAATAAAGCAATAAGCCCCGCGGGGAATAAGGGTGCAAGGCATCCGAGACGGATTGTTTGAGTTTCTCTAATTGATTCATTGCTTTGCCTGCGGATGGCTGGCTGATAAGGCTTCAGCGGCATAGGCGGAAATGGCTGGTTCTGCTTTCACCAGCGATTGACAAGTTGCAAGACCGATTGTTGCAACCAATATAATAAAACCGAGCAAGTTGCGTAATAGTCCGGGCATCGTTTTTATCTCCGATCGGCATTAATTAAGTAGTCACTCCTGAAAAACACCCTATCCAATTGAAATATTTAATTAATATCTACTTTTAAGTCCATCTTTTCGACCGGAAATGCTAAAATATGCCCCTGTTTTCCGGTCGAAAGGGTGAAAAATGTTG
>Ga0208789_1000156_pt1 | contig 90231 bp, 62 predicted proteins | sample Methanotroph_Enr_FD_187368 | JGI IMG/M metagenome (GOLD analysis project Ga0208789, IMG submission 187368) | Enriched soil microbial communities from Old Woman Creek wetland in Ohio, USA - Methanotroph_Enrichment_5 (SPAdes) (version 2) | ecosystem: Environmental > Terrestrial > Soil > Wetlands... | reverse complement strand
GAGTGCCTAAAGTACTTAGAGTTTAAAGTTGTAAGTGCATGGAGGATCTGGAGTTAAAATACAAAAATATACTTGATTAATGAATCCGCTGAGCACTATGCACTGTGCACTCAGCACTAACTAAGAGTGCCTAAAGTTAAGAGTGCCTAAAGTACTTAGAGTTTAAAGTTGTAAGTGCATGGAGGATCTGGAGTTAAAATACAAAAATATACTTGATTAATGAATCCGCTGAGCACTATGCACTGTGCACTCAGCACTAACTAAGAGACTAAAGTTATAAGTGTCATAAATTCCCAGATTTTCAAATTTTCAAATCCCCTTACCACCCGGCCCCCTAATTCCTACCACCCATCCCGATTGCTATCGGGACCTAACCCCTTCCACCTGCATTGTGCACTGAGAACACATAGAAGTAACAGAGTGATTAGTTACAAAACTATTGATAAAACTAAATATTTACAATGATAAGCCATACCAAAAACAAATAAACTCACTGTACTATGAAATATTTTAGAATTACTTTTTGGTCAATATGTCTAGCTTTATTGATAAGCAGCTGTTGCGACAATAAAGAATTAGGCCGGATTAATTTTCAACAATCAGAGCTAGAAGTTAATCCATACAAAGGGGATGAAACTTTGAATTTTGCAGATAATAACGGTACTATTCTCACTTTTAAAGGAAACCGGAGAAATACAAATACGACCCGAACTGACGGATGTGCGGATTGTTGTCAGGATTACTATACGGTTCAAAGTTCCGATAATACAACATTCAGCTCAGATTTTTTGAATTCACAGCTTTCTGTCAATCTTGTGTTAAATTTCGATGAATTTACACATAAAACTAATCCCAATCTGTCATTTTCATGGAGTGACCACCCCAATCAATCCAGTATTGCAAACATAAGTTTTACTGGGTTCCCAATTCACAATATGCAGGATACTGCTGCGAACCGGAATCTCTACCGGGAGGTTCTGACGCTTCGTGATAAAACATTTCACCAGGTTTATACAGCTGTTGGAAACAATTATTCAAATGATCGCTTACATCCTGATTCATTGTATTATACGATTACTGAGGGAATAGTCGGAATCAAATTTTCGGATAATAATACACTTGTAAAACAGTAATTGAATAAAACTATCAGCAGAACCCTTACACTGGACAATTGATTTTTTGAATAGCCATAGCTGTTACACTGGCTGCACAAGGTAGTTTTTTCAGCCTCATCTGGCCCACATCAAAAACCTTCCCACCCTGGTCAAAACCTTATTGACATAGTATTGAACTATACATACAGAAAATGAAAGTACATAAGACAAGCCTTCCGAAAAATTCAATATTAAATACATATTACAGGGAATACAACTATGTTGATAGTTTTCAAGGGGTACTTAATGATGCTCATAGCAAATTCACTTCGGCTGACATAGGAAAGGCTTTTTTTTCAAGTGGTCCGAAATGGGTTGGTAAATTATTTACTCTAAGAAATAAAATTGTGTCCATTTTTGGACTAAAAACTTCGGGTGATATTGATAACAGAGAAAGGCAACTTGCCAACTTCAAATGCGAGCCAGGCGAACAACTCGGACTATTCAAAGTATTTGCCAAAACTGAAAATGAAGTTATTTTGGGAGAAGATGATAAACATTTGAATTTCAGAGTTTCATTATTTTTCGAACAACAAACAAACGGGTCAGAAAAGAAAGAATTAACCATTACAACCACTGTTGAGTTTAATAACTGGTTTGGCCGATTTTACTTTATGCCGGTTCGACCTTTCCATAAACTCATAGTTCCAACAATGCTGAAAGCAATTATTGAAGATTTAGAAAAACGGAGTGTATAACCTGAATAAATAACAACAACGAACTGCTCATAAAGAATCCAAGCAAAAAAATAGACTCTAGTAAGATAAGTGATCTCAGGAAGCCATAATAAATTTGTTATAACATTATAAATCAAGGTCCTAGAACAAAGTGCAAGAGAAGAGAAAGCTGATTTTACCAACTATCAGATTTAATCAGGTATCGAAGGCACTTTTGCATATTTATTATTCTCCTATATTTGTTGAGTGCTGATTCTTATATTACAGCATCCAGAAACAAGCAGTTGTAATGCTGATAGAGGTTTTATGTGCCGGAATTACAATTGATACATACGATTTCAGGGTATTGAACCTGGATAAATTACTATAACTGACAAACTCATCTTTAAATGTACTACCAAAGCAAGCCCACGTTCATTATAATTTTATTTTTTCTGACTTTATTCTGTTCTGCTCAATCCAGCTATAAACCCGGATATATAATAAAAAGCAATGGTGATTCAGTACCCGGATTTATTAACAGTAGGAATTTGCGCAAAATGGCTTACGGTTGTTGGTTCAGAGCAGAACGGGCGCAAAAACCGACGTTCTATCATGCCTCCGATCTGCAGTCGTACAGGCTGCGGGATGGAAAATACTATGTGAGCAAAGCAATAGTTAAAAACAATGCTCGTGAAGCTGTTTTTCTTGAATATCTTGTGAACGGGAAGGCAGATCTGTATTATTATAAAGACCGGAATGGCGATCATTTTTTTATACAGAATGAAAATGACAGTCTGCTGGAGTTATCAAATACCGAAGTGGAACTAAGCGTAAACGGGCAGCGGTATATGCGCAACCAGAAAGAGTATATTGAAACCTTTAAAACTGCTTTTCAGGACTGTCCTGAAATTCAGCCACATCTGGAAGACCTTCCATACAATTACAGGAGTCTGATCAGTTTTACAAAAGAATACCACGATTATGTGTGTACCGGGTATGAATGCGTTACCTATAACAAGGATATTAAACCCCTGATTTCGCTTGGCTATACAGCAGGAGTCGTTTATACGGATATTGAATTTGATGTAAAGGATTATACCTACGAATTTCTGGAAAATGAGGTATTTCAGTTTACTCCTTCTTTTGCCACCGGATTCCTGTTTTCGCGCGGCAATATTTTCGGATTGAGCGATAATTTCAGTTTCAATATAAATCCGGGCTTAGCGCAAAGCAATTATAAATCGGCTAATATTGGAATCAGTCTGCAAACTATTACAGTCCCGCTGTATTTTACCTATGTGTTTCCAACTGGTAATGTGCGTCCTTTTTTGAATTTTGGCTTGAGCAATACTTTTATCCTTCATTCATCTTTTGATGTGGCAAGTGAACGTTTCAGGGGAAAACTTGAAGAAGCTTCAGGCTATTACCAGTTAGGTGGCTTGCTTGGTGCAGGAGTGGAATACAAAAAAAATAAACTCACCTATGCGTTATTTTCGAATTATGAGGTTTGCAGCGGTATAACCAAGGCCAGGAATTTTACAAACAATTACCTTTCGTCGCGGACACAGGGATTTGGAATAAACCTTGGAATCAAATACGATTTGAAAAATTGAAATATACAGTTTAATACTGACAATAATATTTCCCGGTGATGAAGAAACTTCTGTTAGTATTTGCCGCATTTCTTATGCTCACATCATTTCGTATAGATATGAGAGGACCATGGGTAAGGACCGAAAAGGCAAATATTGTATTGTTTACCAGGCCCGTTGATTTTTCAGCGACAGCCTCTCCCGATTCAATGGTGATAGCAAACATTCTGCTCGAACAGGAAAACATTATTGTTTATATAAACCGCTATCTTAGAACTGATTATAATTCAAAATTTGAGATTTACCTCTATAATTTTGATGAAGCAAAGGAAAAAATAGGTACAAATGGAGGCGGCTCCTGTGATTCGAAAAGAAAGTGGATATTTTTCACATACTATCGCCAGCCTGTTTTCAATACCTACAGGAACGAATACGAATATTTGGGAGTTCATGAGACTGTGCATTTGATTGCAGGAACAGAACTTGGATATTCGAAAACCCGTTTTTTTGGAGAAGGGTATTCTAATGCCATTGATGGGAATTACGGTGCAATATGGGTAGGGGATACCCTTGTCAGATACCGGAATGATTCAACACTTCAAAAACTAAAAAAGCTTGGAAAGCTAAGCACACCCGGCGAATTATTGCACCGGTCCGAAATGCCCCCCGACCTTTATTATCCGCAGATTGGCTGCCTGATGAAATGGTTGTTTGATGAGTATGGCGTCGAAAATATGAATAGACTATATACAGCAAAGGAAAAACAAATCGAAAAGAAGTTTTTCGAAGTAACCGGTGAATCCTTTGCGGATATGGAAAGAAAGTATTTGGCTCATCTGCATTACAATTAGGAGTTTAATGCTATTCCTGTGTCAGTGAAAAAGCAATTACTGCCCTGATTGTAACCACAGATTTTTCTTAGATCTCTGTTAGCTGTATAGTTTCTGTTGCCGTAGTATTCAGATTGAACTGCCAGAGAGTTACTGCTTTCCATGAATCTGTCCGCCAAAGGTAAAACCCACAATACCCTTTTCCAGGTCTGCAACAGGGTAAGATTCAGCATATGCGATGTATTATTATTATCAGAATATTCAGAACCCTGGGACAGAATCATGGTTTTTTTAGTAACTTTAATGATCTTTTGAAACTTGCCTGATTATTTCAGTATACAGGCAATATCAATTAGGTGTAAGAAATTTAAATCCAATAACCTCCTAAATCCTAAAAAACTGAGAATTATGAAAAGATTAGCAGCATTCATGACAGGGTTGTTATTTACTGTGGTAGTTTTAGCACAGGCTCCCGAAACAATAAGTTACCAGGCAGTAATCCGAAATGCCTCCAATGCCTTGGTGGTAAACACATCAATCGGTACCCGAATAAGTATTATGCAGGGGACAGTTTCCGGAACGGTGGTATACCAGGAGTTGCATATGGCTACAACCAATGCCAACGGCCTGGTTACATTTTCCATTGGTGGTGGAAATGTAGTTTCAGGCGTTTTTTCTGATATTAACTGGGTGAACGGACCGTTTTTTCTTAAAACTGAAACGGATATTACAGGTGGTACCAGCTACACTATAACTGCAAGCAGCGAAATGCTCAGTGTTCCCTATGCTTTGTATTCGAAAAATGCAGGTACATGTGCCGAAACAAATCCGGGTTATACACAATACACAAACCTGAACAATCCGGGTTCACTGGATATCGGCAATGTATGGACCAACATGACACCTTCAAATCCATATTATTTCAGCAAATCATCTGACAATTCCGATGTTGAGATATTTGTTATTTCCAACTTTTCAGGAGGTGTTTTTAACGGTGGCTCAGGAATACAGTTTAAGGTACTGGTTGATGGCCTTGCGTATGATTTTGGAAACATGGCTGGCATTCTGACTACGAATACCATATCATTCCTTACACTACATTCAGTATACCGCAATCTGAGTGCCGGGATTCATTATGTGGCAATTTGGGCAAAAACCAACAACGGTACCTCTACAAGTGTATTGGTGGATCCGGGAGGATGGGGTGGTACAATTGTAATTAAAGAGGAAAGGTAGATGCCTTGTAAATCGTACTTGATTTGATTTGAAAATTTGAAAATTTGAAAATTTGAAAATTTGGGAATTTGAAAATTTGGGAATTTGGGAATTTGAAAATTTAACTCTGGAACAACAACCGTACTTCGTAAATTCCCCAACCCTCAACCCCTATAGCCTAACCCCTTACTCAGCACTATGCACTCTGCACTTCAAAATCGTACCTGATTTGATTTGAGGATGTGGGAATTTGGGAATTTGAAAATTTAACTCTGGAACAACAATCGTACTTCGTAAATTCCCCAACCCTCAACCCCTATAGCCTAACCCCTTACTCAGCACTCTGTACTCAGCACTTCAAAATCGTACCTGATTTGATTTGAGGATGTGGGAATTTGGGAATTTGAAAATTTAACTCTGGAACAACAATCGTACTTCGTAAATTCCCCAACCCTCAACCCCTATAGCCTAACCCCTTACTCAGCACTCTGTACTCAGCACTTCAAAATCGTACCTGATTTGATTTGAGGATGTGGGAATTTGGGAATTTGAAAATTTAACTCTGGAACAACAATCGTACTTCGTAAATTCCCCAACCCTCAACCCCTATAGCCTAACCCCTTACTCAGCACACTTAACTCCAGGCATAAAAAACTTCGGGGACTGATTAATTTCAATCATCGTAATACTGAAAAACACACTGAAATTTTTCTGTGATGAGAGTTTTTTTAAATGCCAATACCGGAAGCCGGCAACCTGAGCCGGGCAATGCAGTGGCTTAAACTATCTTTCCAGTAAGGAATTTCGACAGAGAGCTTGTCTTTTATTTTTGACTTGTCCAGTACACTGTAAAATGGCCTGACTGCCGGCAACGGATACTCTTTTGTGCAAATTGCTTTCAGGTTGCATTTAATATCCGAAATTTCGAAAATTGCTTTCGCAAAATCGTACCAGCTGCTTACCCCTTCGTTGGAATAATGGTATATTTCGGTAGAATCTGATAACATGGCCAATGGCAGAGAATCGAGTATGGCTTTAGCCAGGTCGCGTGCATAGGTCGGAGTACCGGTTTGATCAAAAACCACGTTCATGGTCTCACGTTCACCACCATACTTCATCATTGTTTTGACGAAATTATTGCCAAAAGCAGAATAAAGCCATGATGTGCGGATAATTACAGCTTTGCACGCACTGTTCAGCACTGCTTTTTCTCCTGCAGCCTTGGTTTTTGCATATACTGATATGGGGTTGATGCTATCAGTTTCGACATACGGACGGTGGTTGGTTCCATCGAATACATAATCCGTCGAAATATGCACCATAAATGCACCGGTTTCGGCTGCTGAAACAGCCAGATTCCCTGCTGCGGTTGCATTTATCAGGTATGCTGTATCCTGATCAGTTTCGGCCTTATCCACAGCCGTATATGCGGCGCAGTTGATCACTACGTCGGGGTTGTTATGACTGAAATAGCGGCTGACCTGTAAAGGGTCAGTGATATCCAGTTCATTTACATCAGTGTACAAAAATTCGTACAGGGGATAGGTTGCCGAGAGCACCTGTATTTCGCTTCCCAACTGCCCGTTCGAGCCTGTGATAAGTATTTTCATCTGCCCTGGGTTGAATTAGGATTTTACCAATGCATCAAAGTAAGCGATCGTCTTTTTCAGACCTTCTTCGAGTTGAACTTTTGGCGACCAGTCCAGTTCTTTTTTTGCCAGGTCAATATTGGGTTGACGCTGCATAGGATCGTCCGACGGAAGTGGCATACGGATGATTTTTGATTTTGAACCGGTGAGTTCAATCACCATATTGGCGAGTTCCAGAATGGTAAACTCGTTGGGATTTCCAATGTTCACCGGGCCGGTAAAATCCTCGCGCGAATTCATCATACGGATCATCCCTTCAATCAGATCGTCGACATACTGAAAACTGCGGGTCTGCATACCATCACCATAAATGGTAATATCTTCATTCTGAAGAGCCTGCATGATGAAATTCGAAACAACACGTCCATCGTGAGGGTGCATTTTTGGGCCATAAGTGTTGAAAATGCGTACGATTTTAATCCTTACATTGTTTTGTTTATGGTAATTCACAAACAGGGTTTCGGCCGAACGTTTGCCTTCGTCGTAGCAGGATCGTTCGCCAATTGGGTTTACATGCCCCCAGTAAGTTTCAACCTGCGGATGTACTTGCGGATCGCCATACACTTCACTCGTTGAAGCCTGCAATATCTTAGCTTTTATCCTTTTTGCCAGTCCCAGCATATTGATAGCCCCCATTACCGATGTTTTCATGGTTTTGATTGCATTGTACTGGTAATGTATAGGGGAGGCAGGGCAGGCAAGGTTGTATATTTCATCCACTTCAATAAAAAATGGCATGGTTACATCGTGCCGTATCAATTCAAAGAAGGGATTATCGAGCAAGTGAACAATGTTTTCCTTCTGTCCGGTAAAATAATTATCCAGGCAAACTACTTCGTGGCCGTCGTTCAGGAGGCGTTCGCATAAGTGCGATCCAACAAAACCTGCTCCACCGGTAACCAATACTTTTTTTCTGATCATACGGCAATTGTATTTTTTTATGTAGCAACAGACAGCCGTTTACAATGGCTGCCTGCGATAACCATAACGTACTTTAATTATTTTGTTGTATCAACGCCAATGCAGTAATAGGTGAAATTATTGCGTTTCATTTCGGCTGCTTCATAAATATTACGGCCGTCGAAAATGACTGGCTGATTCAACAGATTATGCATAATTTTTAAATTCGGGAATTTGAATTCGGGCCACTCCGTAACCAATAACAGCGAATCAGCATCAATAAGTGCTTCGTACTGTTCGCCGGCATAGGTGATAGTATCGCCGAGGGTATGGCTGGCTTCTTTCATGGCAACAGGATCATAGGCTTTAACCCTGGCTCCTGCTTCGAGAAGTTTTTTAATGATAACCAGCGATGGAGCCTCGCGCATATCATCAGTCTGTGGTTTAAAGGATAATCCCCAAATAGCAAAGGTCTTGCCTTTTATGTCGCCATTAAAATGCCTCATCACCTTATTGAAAAGCACTGATTTCTGTTCGTTGTTAACTGCTTCTACAGCTTTCAGTACTTTAAGTTCATACTTAAAATCTTCGGCAGTATGTATCAAAGCCTTCACATCTTTTGGAAAACAGGAACCGCCATAGCCTATACCCGGATATATAAATTTATTCCCGATTCGTGAATCGGAACCTATGCCTTTGCGTACCATATTAATGTCGGCACCAACAATTTCGCAGAGGTTGGCTATATCGTTCATAAAGCTGATCTTGGTAGCCAGCATGGAGTTAGCGGCGTATTTAGTCATTTCGGCCGAAACAATATCCATAAAAATTACCGGGTGACCGTTGAGTGTGAAGGGTTTGTAAAGGCTCTTCATCAGGTCTTCTGCTCTAACCGAATCAAGTCCAACTACTATACGGTCAGGTTTCAGGAAATCGTCGATGGCAGCCCCTTCTTTCAAGAATTCAGGATTTGATGCCACATCAAAAGGAATCTTTGCCCCACGCTTATCCAGTTCTTCCTGAATAGCATTTTTTACTTTCATTGCAGTGCCGACAGGAACGGTACTTTTGGTAACAACGAGCAGGTAGTTCTTCATATATTTACCACAATCGCGTGCTACATTCAGCACATATTGCAAATCCGCACTGCCATCTTCACCCGGAGGTGTTCCTACAGCACTGAAAAGCACTTCGCAGTCTTCGAGTGCTTCGGCAATGCTGGTTGTAAACTGTAACCTGCCCTTTTTTGTATTGCGATGCACCATTTCCTCCAGTCCCGGTTCATATATTGGTATAATCCCGTTCCTAAGGTTTTCGATCTTATTCCTGTCAATGTCAACACACATGACGTCAATACCTACTTCGGCAAAACAGGTACCGGTTACCAAACCGACATATCCACTGCCTACAATCGCTACTCTCATTGGTTATTGAATTTTATTTTTAAGGTTCTTACCAGATATCTGTATCGCTCTGAATCCGGCTGCAAAAAAAGGTATATTTTATTAATAAACACAAATATAATTAGGTTTATTTGGTTTTCGTTGTTTTCCGAAGAAATTCTATACTGTGTAACTAATCAGTCAGATATTAAAATACCTTTTAGGGAAGGGGTTAGGTTTTGGGGTTGGGTGTTAGGGGGATTTGAAAATTTGAAAATTTGAAAATGGGGGAATTTGAAAATGGGGGAATTTGAAAATGGGGGAATTTGAAAATGAGAGAAATTGAGGATGTGAAGATGTGAGGATGTGAGGATGTGAGGATGTGAGGATGTGGGGATGTGAAAATTTGAAAATTTGAAAATGGAGGAATTTGAAAATGAGAGAAATTGAGGATGTGAAGATGTGAGGATGTGTGGATTTGAAAATTTGAAAATGAGAGAATTTGAAAATGAGAGAAAATGAGGATGTGAAGATGTGAGGATGTGTAAGAATACTCTTTGCGTCTTTGCGGTAAAAAAACCTCCCCCAACCCCTAAAACCTAGCCCCTAAAACCTAGCCCACTCAGCACAATGCACTTTATAATTTTACTTGATTTGGAGATTTGAGGATGTGAAAATTTGAAAATTTGAAAATGGGGGAATTTGAAAATGAGAGAAATTGAGGATGTGAAGATTTGAGGATGTGGGGATTTGAGGATGTGAAAATTTGAAAATTTGAAAATTTGAAAATGGGGGAATTTGAAAATTTGTGGATGTAGGAATTTGACAATGAAAAGTAAATTGTACATCGTAGATTCCCTAACTCCTAACCCCCAAAACCTAAAACCTTTTAAGGAGACTGGTGAATTTGAAAATTTAAAAATTTGAGGATTTGAGGATATGAATATTTGAAGATGCGGGAATTTGAGTTTGGAATGCCAATCGTACTTCGTACATCGTAGATTCCGGTCAAGTATCGGCCACAGGAAATTTAAAATGCAGATCATATACATGTTAACCACTCCATGAATAGCCATAAGGGTATATTTTCAATAGAGGAACACATGATAAAGTATAAAAACCAGGACTAATGGATACTCTTACTGAAATACCTGAGAATTTTGAATAAAAACAATATTCATTAACCGGCGTAGTTAAATTCTGTGATCATTATGTATCTTTGAATCTAAAAGCATATACAATAACTTGTTCCGGAATCAGTTTATTATCTGGGCTCGAACCCTATGTCAACTATACACAAAACAGAATATTCCACTAATATGAGTACAAATAAAATACTGGTTACCGGCGGTACAGGATTTATCGGGTCGCACACGGTAGTTGAGCTTCAACAAAGTGGATATGAGGTAATTATAGTCGATAACTTGTCGAATTCGTCTCTTGAGGTACTTGATAACATAGCCAAAATAACAGGTGTCAGACCTGCATTTGAACAATTCGACCTGGCTGATCAGGAACTTACTGCCGGATTTCTCAGCCGGAATAATGATATTGCCGGTATTATCCATTTTGCCGCCTACAAAGCTGTGGGTGAATCCATGCAGAAACCTCTCGAATACTACAGGAACAATGTAGTTTCGCTGCTGAATCTTCTGGAGGGCATGAAAGAAAACGGCATCCGTGATATTGTTTTCAGTTCGTCGTGTACGGTTTATGGACAGCCTGATGTGCTTCCAGTAACCGAAGCAGCCCCTGTTAAACCAGCCTGGTCACCTTATGGAAATACAAAGCAGATGTGCGAGGATATACTCAGGTTTGCAACAGCAACACTGTCAGTAAGGGCTATTGCATTACGTTATTTTAATCCTATTGGAGCTCATGAGTCGGCTTTAATAGGAGAATTACCACTGGGAGTGCCAGGTAATCTTATTCCCTTCATTACCCAGACAGCCATTGGATTGCGGCAGTGCCTGAATGTTTTCGGCGACGATTACAATACACCTGACGGTACTGCGGTGCGCGACTATATTCATGTTGTTGATATTGCCAAAGCACATGTGGTTGCTGTTGAACGCATGATGAATGAAAAAGGCAACGCTGACCTCGAAATATTTAACCTTGGAACAGGGAATGGTTTTTCTGTTTTGGAGGTCATACATTCATTTGAACGTGTAAGTGGCCAAAAACTTAATTACACAATTGTCCCCCGCCGTGCCGGTGATGTGGAGATGGTATGGGCCGATACAACCTATGCCAATCGCGAATTGCACTGGAAAGCAGTGAAAAGCCTAGACGAAATGATAGCATCTGCCTGGAAATGGGAAAAGGCAATAGCCTCAAAATAAATACTGTTCATCTAAACTATTGATTCAAATACGCAAATGAAAAAATTTCTCGTTACCGGCGGAGCCGGATTTATTGGCTCACATCTGGTGAGACTGCTTGTAAATAAATACCCTGACACACTTATTGTCAATTTTGATAAACTCACTTATGCCGGCAACCTGGCTAACCTAACCGACATCGAAAAACTGCCCAATTACGAGTTTGTAAAAGGTGATATTGTGGATGAGGATTTTGTAATGGCTACATTCGATGCATACCGTTTCGATGGCGTGATTCACCTGGCTGCTGAGTCGCATGTCGACCGTTCTATTGCCAGCCCGAAAGAATTTATTATGACCAATATTGTAGGAACCGTCAACCTGCTGAATGCAGCACGTACCTTTTGGAAAGATGATTCCACAGGCAAGCGGTTTTATCATGTTTCGACTGATGAAGTATATGGTTCGCTGGGCGAAGAAGGCAAATTCCTCGAAACAACACCTTACGATCCCCGTAGCCCGTATTCGGCCTCAAAGGCAAGCAGCGATCATCTGGTAAGAGCATATCATCATACCTACGGACTGCCGGTAGTTATTTCGAACTGTTCGAATAACTACGGTCCCAATCAATTTCCCGAAAAGCTGATTCCGCTTATCATCAATAATATCAGGCATAATAATCCTCTGCCTGTTTATGGTCAGGGTACCAATGTACGCGACTGGTTATATGTTGAGGACCATGCTAAGGCCATTGACCTTATTTACTGCGAAGGTGGCAACGGCGAAACTTATAACATCGGCGGAAACAATGAACGACAGAATATTGATATAGTAAAGACTCTCTGCCGTATAATGGATCGTCGTCTGGGTCGTGAAGCAGGTGAAAGTGAAAAGCTGATTACCTATGTAAAAGATCGTGCCGGTCATGATTTGCGGTATGCCATTGATGCAACCAAGGTATACGAAGGCCTTGGATGGCAACCCGAAGTTAAGTTCGACGATGGTTTTGAAAAAACTGTTGCATGGTATCTGGATAACGAACAATGGCTTAACGAGGTTACTTCCGGAAGCTACCTGAAATATTATGATAAAATGTACAGCAACAGGTAGGTGTGAAAGTGACAATGTAATCCTTCAAAAATACGTACCTGAATCGAACTCTCATTTCTATCTTTGTAACTAATCACTCTGTTACTTCTATGCTTTCTCAGTGCTCATTGCAGAAGGGGTTAGGTTTTGGGTGTCAGGAGATAGGGAGCCGGGTGGTAGGGGGATTTGAAAAATTTGAAAATTTGAAAATTTGAAAATTTGATAATGTGGGAATTTATGACACTTATAACTTTAGGCACTCTTATTTAGTGCTGAGTGCACAGTGCATAGTGCTCAGAGGCTGGTGGGTAATATTTGTTTTAATGCATTAAACTTTTTTAACTTTAAACTTAATTCACTTTTAACTTCAGGCACTCTAAGTACTCTAAGTACTTTAGGCACTCTTTTTTCTGAGTGCACATTGCATAGTGCTCAGAGGCTGGTGGGTAATATTTGTTTTAGTGCATTAAACTTTTTTAACTTTAAACTTAATTCACTTTTAACTTCAGGCACTCTAAGTACTCTAAGTACTTTAGGCACTTAAAACTTCAGGCACTGACTAGGTACCTATCTTTAAAAGGAAATTGAGTAGTCGGAAAAATATTTCCTTCACCCTCTCTTTCAATACCAATAAATCCTTAATTTTGCCCGGCAAAAGCCGTTCGCAGGAGGTTTTTTGAATTTTCGCCTTCGTTTTTATGGTTTTTATTCGGGATGTAGCGCAGCCTGGTAGCGCGCTTCGTTCGGGACGAAGAGGCCGCTGGTTCGAATCCAGTCATCCCGACAGTAAGTAAATGCCTGCTTTCGATAGTAAGCAGGCTTTTTTGCCACTTTAGCTCAGTTGGTAGAGCAGCTCATTCGTAATGAGCAGGTCGTGGGTTCGAGTCCCATTAGTGGCTCTGTTCATGTAGATAACGACTTGTATTACAGCAACGTACAGGTCGTTTTTTTTTGTTTATTATACAGAAATACATACAATTTAGAATATCGAAATCTTTTAGTAATCAAAATGATAGATGTAGGCACCATTTGAACAGATTCGCTCAGTAGCGTGGGGAGTTGATATAAAAAGCTGTTATAAACTTTAAAGCAATGAAATTTTTGTATATTTGATGTTGTTAAAAGTGCTTTTCAATCACAAAGGGAGAGTTTAATATATTATCTTATATAATAATAGTCCGTTAGTAATTTTCATATACCTGATTAACAGCACGATACAAAGAACAGCCATTGTGTCCTAAAGTATTGATATTCTGTGTATTAATACTTTACGTCCTTGCGATAAAAGAAAGATTACCGGAGTATTGTAATAAATAAGTACCATCAAATCAAAAGAATAAAGACTGTCGTTTTGCTGGATTAAATAAAAAAAATATCACAAATTGATTACATACCACATTATCAAAAATTAGAAATGACAATCTCATCAATATTCTTTAAGGGTAACCATGAAATGTCCATCAAATTGTTAATATTTGTTTGCATTCTCGCATTTATTGCTTCCTGTAAAGAAAAGGAGCCTGTGCAAGAGAAAATCTTATTAGGTTCAGGGTATATATTGAATGACGAATTGCATTACTTCGATCAAGTTATATGTTACCGCACTGAATGGGGAGAAATATTTCATGCAAGGGAAGGGCTGAATGAACATATTTTTGTGCTTTCTGATACTACTCAAAGCGCTTATAGTTTAACGGATACTGTTTTCAGCACGGATCATGGAAAGTTTCGTTTTACTCTGGAAGCAATGGGTATATATTATTTATACGCTTCCGAAGGATCGCTTCAATACGATCGACAGAAAAATACCACTCATTTCGAGGTGAATCCTTTTGGTGTAAACGTGTTAGATGGCATCCTGATACCTGATACTATCATTTGGGAGCCTTTTCTTGACTTCACCGGGATTACCGTGAGAGACGAATCAGGTGTTCTGGTGGATACTGGAGATGAAACTGACTGGTCAATCCGTAATAAATGGATGATTGCTGAAGCACAACTCTTTAACCTTGAAGATAACTCCACCAATCCGGGTCCAAAAAGTTTGATTGCATATCCCAATCCAGTTCAAAATCAGTGTATGCTTGATTTTATTAATACACCTGGATATGATCTTGAAATGATTCTTGTAAACCCAAATATGGAAATCGAAAAAATTTATAAAGGACTGAAAGATAACGATATGGCATTGTTGTTGGACGATCCTGCTTATAATGGACATAATTATAGACTCTATTTTCATTTGATGAGAGATTCATCTTCATGGTATGGCTCAGGAGATTTGAACTTTTCAGAATAGGGGGTCAGTATGCTCCGGAATGCATTATCTCCATTTCAAACATCAAGGGGTCGACATCTGCCGGAATGTCATATGGGATTTTCAATCAGATGGAAAATAATTCCGGGATTTTACCGGTGGAGGTGGTCAGCATGCTCCGGATTATCCACTAAATTTGTTGATAAACTATCCCACAAATGTGGGGTTTAATTCAACAGCACCTAACCACACAATAGGCGAGATAGTACAAACGAGGCACTATGTAATACTTTTCAAGTTTGTACTGTCAGGATATATTTGCTATTATAATCCGGCCTACTGTGGGTAGTTGCAAATCGTAAAGCACAAGGTGACAAAATGACCGTAAAATAATTATTCAACCACGATGTATAAATTTAAAGCCACATTAGAAATAATAGGAATAAATCCTTTTGTTTATATGCCTGAAACAATTCTGAAAGGAATATTCACCCAGGCTGGTAAAGACAAAGGTCATATCCCCATTTGTGTTGTAATAAACAATGCAAAACACAAACAGACATTGGTGAAATACAGTGGCGATTGGAGGTTGTACATAAATACCACTATGCTTAAAAATTCGCCGAAACGAGTCGGAGAAATAATTGATATTGCTGTTGAATTCGACCCGGAGGACAGAACAATTGAGCCTCACCCCGAATTTTCACAAGCCCTCGAGCAAAATTTGGAAGCAAAACAAGTATTTGAAAACTTATCCGCTTCACGGCAAAAGGAAATAATTCGCTACATTTCGTTTTTAAAGTCGGCTGACAGCGTGACAACGAATGTTCAAAAAGCAATAGGTTTTTTAACCGGCAAAAACAGGTTTGTGGGCCGTGACAGACCCTGAAATTTGAGTAAACCAAATTCAGGCGTCAATTGGCAAGTTCAGTGTTGTAAGGCATTGAAAAATTGTTATTTCAAATTTGTCATAAAAGTCAATGTGTCAAAATAAAGGGTTAGCGACTGCAATTTTTCATTTTGCACTGTCCAAAACTCTGCCACATCACCATTTATTTTGCGACCGTTAGGAAACTGAAAGTCATAGTTTCCGATTACACTTGCTTTGTCACCTTCAATTATCATTTGTTTTACACTCATTGATTCAAAACGTTGTGAAAATCGTCTAATGATTTCAATGTAGGCTTGTTTCCCAATTACAGCTTGAGTGTTATTCATATCGCCACCAATGTATTCAAAATTGTCAGCAATTACACTTTCCCAATTCGATTTTTCAGCGAATCCCTTGTAATAAGTTTCAAGAAGTTGTCTTGTTGTTGCTTGATTATCCATTTTATTAATTTTTTGTTTCTAACTTTGTTGTTGCAAAATGCAAGTGCAAAGTTAAAAAAGATATTGCAAAATGCAACAACTTTATTTTATGGATAAAAAAAGGTCAGATTGCCCAATAAGTTGCTCCCTTGATGTTTTCGGCGATAAGTGGTCGCTTTTAATAATCAGGGATATTATGCTAAGAGGCAAAGCATCGTATAGTGAGTTTTTAACATCCGAGGAAAAAATTGCTACAAATATACTTGTTAACCGATTGAGTGTCCTTGAGGCTGAAAATATCTTATTGAAAGAAGTATCTCCTGTCAATAAATCAAAGTTTGTTTATAGCCTTACCCAAAAGGGAATTGATTTATTACCCATTGTGATTGAAATTATGGATTGGGGAGCTAAATACAATGTAAACTGTCCACGAAAAGAACTTGGCAAAAAAATTAAAGAGGATAAAGCTGGTGTTATTAAAGAATTAAGTCAGTTATTAAGGGAAAAAGTCAAATGATTTTTTGACTCTGTCAAGTTGTTAGAGGTAGCATTACCACTAAGGATATATAGTACTATTTTGAAACTAAAAAAATGGAAAATACAGGAAACAGTCAAACTTCATTAAAAGCCTTTAACTTATATAAATACTTAAAAGAGCAAAACTCCCATAGTATGTCATTTCCGTACTTTTTGGCAACCCAGGACACGTATAAAGAAGCAACTGTGCGTTTCCCCTTCAGGACATTTACTTATGGTATTGGTATAACCTATTCCGGTGAAACAAACCTGTTTAAAATAGGCAGTGCCGATTTTGAGGTAAAAGCAGGAAGTCTTACCACTATTGGCCCCGGCATTGTTTCGCAATGGATTGGTAATTATGCAGGAGAACACGATACAATCTACTTTACCGAAGACCTCTTCAGCGATATACTAAACGTGAATTTTCTCCATTCACTACCATTCTTTTTACCGGGTGGCACCCATGTTATTCAGCTACAGCAATCCGATGTAGAGAAAATAAAATTACTTTTCAATCTGTTAAAAGCACTTAAAGAAGACAAAAAACTTATGCCAGGCCTGGCACATTCACTATTGACACTGGTAAGCGATTTGCATAATTTCTCGAACAACGAAACGCAACTTCACACCAATAGTAAAGAAACAGTGGTTGGAAAGTTCAGGGGATTGGTGTCCAAACATTTCCCTGAACAGAAAGATGTTTCTTTTTACGCCTCAGCCTTAAATATTACACCAAAATATTTGAGCGAAATTTTAATTGAAATTTCCGGAAAGCCTGCAAAAATGCTTATTGACGAGCACATTGCCATGGAAGCTAAAAGTCTGCTCAGGCAAACGAATATGACAGTTCAGGAAATATGTTATTGGCTTGGTTACGATGATACTTCTTATTTTTCCAAAGTTTTCAAAAAATGGGAAGGTATGTTGCCTTTGGCATATCGGAAATTATAACTATTTCCATACATTGTTTCTCAAAAAAAATACCGAAAAAACTACCATTTTCCCCGAATTACTGTCTGGGATATGACTTGAGTATCCGATAATTTTGCTTCTGTAAAAACAAGTAATCAGAATTATTAAAAATTATTCAAACAAAGGAGGATACCATGAAGTATTTTATTACAGGAGCCACAGGTTCCATAGGTCGTTTAATTGTGAAACAATTGGTTGAACAAAAAGCAGAGGTAATAGCCATGTGCCGTGTACCTGAAAAATCAAATCTGCCAAAGGAGGTACGGGTAGTCAAGGGCGATTTGACAGATGGCAATTTTGACAAACGCATTTTTGAAGGCGTTGAGACCCTATTTTTGTTTCCTGCCGAAGGGGATATGAGACCATTCCTGCGCACGGCTAAAGAAGCAGGTGTTGAGCATGTAATAGCCCTTTCATCGTTGGCTGTTTCAGCCCATTTTCAACGTGACCAGGATTCTGCCAGCTACATACACCATTTGGCTATTGAAAATTCCGTTCGCGAAGTTGGTTTCAAACTTACCGCCTTACGTCCGGGTACGTTTGCAACCAATTTGTTGGCTTGGTCTCCAACTATTAAAATGACCAAATCAGTCTTTTTACCATTTCCTGATTCGGCACAAGCTCCGATACATGAAGCTGATATTGCGGAATGTGTTGTGGCTCTGTTTGACAAGCCTGCAAAATGGGGCAAAGTATACGAACTGTCAGGTCCTAAGGCCCTTACACAACGAGAGCAAGTTGAAAAATTAGGACAAGCTTTGGGCGTTTCTTTGAATTGCCACCGTGTTACCCCGGAACAGTTCACTTCCTCTGTAAGTCAATTCATGTCGGACGAAATCATAAAAATGATTCTTACTTACTGGGAAGAAACTACCCTGCAGCCCGACATTATTCGAACAGGCTACACGGAGCTGACAGGCAATCCCGGACGCACGTTCGAACAATGGGCAGGGGACCATGTTGGACAATTCCGCTAAAATATGAACAACTTCAGGCTTTTTTATAAATTTCAGCAGTCAGGTTACCTTGCTTGTATGGCAGGGTAATTCTGCTTTTTGAGAAGTTCACTAAGACAATCCCCGAATTCAGGATTATTTTATACCTTGCCACAGGGTTGTCGCAAAACGATTCTGATTTTTACAATAAAACGATAAAAAATGGATACAACTAAAAAGTTTACAAGGACAATTATTTTGAATACCAAGCCATCTCATGTATGGGATATGTTGACCAATCCTGACATGACTAAAAAATACATGTTTAATTGTGAGGCTCATTCTACATGGAAAGTGGGTAGTGATATCAAATGGAAGGGAAATTTTCAGGGTTACGAGAGTGGAGAAAAAGGGACGATACTGGAAATAGTTCAAAACAGGTGCTTAAAATACTCTTCAATAGACCCTAACTTTGGAATTGAAGATATTCCTGAAAATTATCTGCATGTAACTTACGACCTGGAGCAAAAAAAAGAACAAACGGAGCTGTCAATAACTATCGAAAACTTTAACAGCGACCTCAACCGGATTTCAGCTATTGCCAAAGGATGGGATACTATGGTGATACCGGGCATGGAGAAATTATTCAATTAATGCAGATTTTGATTGTTACTGAAGCAAAAACACCCTGTGCAGAAAAAACAAGGCTTCATGTAGCAAGAAGTGCCTGGAATGATTCCGATGGCAACCGTAATTATGTTAAACAAAAGCCTTGCCTTTCGCAGACATGCCAAGACGGCGGATTTCCTTTGCACTTTACGCCTGATTTTCCAATCTCTATCTGCAAATGATACAGTAATTGTGACTCGGATGCCGGGTTTCAGGGAGTTTGACTACACTTTCAGGTATACAGCATGATGTAACCTTGCAGGCTTTTTAATACCATGTATTGGCAAAATAAAGGCGTTTTTGACCTGAAGATTTGAGTTTATTAAAGGTTCTGATCGTAATATTCAGCCAGTTTTCGGTACAGATGCAAGCGATCCGTTCCGCTTACATTGTGCTCATGGTTAGGATAAACAAAATAGTCAACCTGTTTGCCTTTCTGTATGCAGGTTTGAATAAACTGAAGACTGTTCTGCCATACTACCGTATTGTCCTGTGCCCCGTGAATTACCATTAATTTACCGGTGAGGTTATCCACATAATTCAATAAGGATGCATTTTTGTATCCATCCGGATTTTGGTCGGGAGTATCCATATAGCGCTCACCATACATAATTTCGTAGTATTTCCAGTCGATAACCGGACCGCCACAGGTGGCTACTTTAAAAACTCCGGGATTCTTCAATGTAAGCGTAAGTGTAAGAAAACCACCATAACTCCAACCATCAATGCCCATGCGGGTAGTATCAACATATGGCAGGGTTTTCAAATACCTGACACCTGTCATCTGATCCTGACTTTCTATATCACCCAGGCGGCGATGAATCACCTGCTCGAAATCAGATCCACGGTTCGAGGTTCCCCGGTTGTCCAGTGTCCAAACTATATAGCCCCTGGTTGCCAGGTAATTAAAGTACAGGTTGGCACCTCCAAGCCAGCTTTCGGTTACAAGTTGCGAATGCGGACCTCCGTATACATAAACCAAAACCGGGTATTTTTTTGATGCGTCGAACCCCACCGGTAAAATCAATCTGCCATACAAATCGCTGCCATCTTCCGCTTTAAGAGTAACCATGCTGGTTTTACCTGTTGCGTAGTCTTTCAATGGATTCAAATCCTCCGAAAGCAGGTTTACAGGTTCCCCTTTATCATTAAGCAGCAGGGTTCGCGAACCCAGTTCAAGGTTGCTGAACTTGTCGATAAGGTGCTTTCCATCAGGCGATATTGTGGTGGTATGAGTTCCTTTTTCAGAAGTATATTTTGTAGTCCTACTGCTCTTTAAATCAGCAGAGTAAAAATGCCTTTCGAGCGGATTTTCCTGGGTGGAGGTATAAAAAACTTTTGTCTCTTTCGGATCAAAACCCTGATAAGCAGTAACTTCCCAGTTACCTTTGGTTATCTGACGGATCAGGTTGCCTTCGGTGTCGTACAAGTAAAGATGGTTGTATCCGTCGCGCCGGCTCTGCCAGATGAATTGAAAGGGATTGGTTTTCATAAAGTAAAGACCATTCAGAGGTTCAACGTATTCCTTGTCTGTTTCTTCAAAAAGTGTTTTTACGAATGCCCCTGTGGATGCATCATATTTGTTAAGCCAGAGATGATCCTGATCGCGGTTGAGAACAGCAATATAGATATATTTTTCATCGGGACTCCAGCTTACATTTGTAAGATACTGTTCAGCGGGCTCTCCTGTGTGAAGGTAAATAATATCTTTTTTCGCCGGGTTGTAAACTCCCACGGTCACATGGTGACTGGCCATACCAGCCATGGGGTAGCGTATATTCTCCGCTTTTGCAATGCGCTCATCGATATTAACAATCGGGTATTCGGTTACCATGCTTTCGTCCATGCGATAGAAGGCGAGCAGGTTCCCATTTGGTGACCAGAATGTTCCTCCATCGATACCAAACTCATTGCGGTGAACGGTTTTGCCGTATACAATTCCCTTATTGGGTTCGTCGGAAACAGCTATTGTTGTGTTGTTTTCGGATATAAAAAGGTTATTCCCTTTGGTAAATGCTATTCTGCCTGTGGTTGGTTCAAAATCAGTATTTTCGGCATCGGCTTCGTAGCTGTTAACTTGTGAAAGATCTTTTGTCAGCATATTAAACCGGAAAACCTTCGAATCGGAAGTGTACCGGAACGTATTTTCATTTTCCCATTTTATGGAAGGAAAGGATTTCAGTTTTTTCTGTTCCTTAGCTTCAACTACAGCATTGAGATCGCTGAGTGACAGCAGGGAGTCGATGGTGCCGGTATTTACAATACTCTGAACTATATTATTATTGGCATTCCAGGTAACCTGGTTATTGCTGCGCCACTGTATATTTGATAGTGATGACGGATAAAGTTTCCGATTCATCACATCGTCGATGCTAAGTTGTTTCGATTGTGCATACAGGTTCGAAACATACATGGTTGCTGCTGTGAGCAGCAAAAAAGTTATCTTTTTGTACATATATCAGGGAATGGTGTGAATTGGTTAAATAGTTTTTGATGCTTTATGCACAGCCTCAGCCATTTCGGAAATCAGGACCGGATCTTTTTCAATAGCTGTTCCTACTACCACAATATCAGCGCCTGCTATGGCTGCATCACTCACTTTTTCAGGTGAACTGAGACCACCACCCACTATCAGAGGGATATTCAGGTTTTGTTTTACCTGTTCGATCATCGGAAGAGGAACGCTGTTCATAGCACCACTTCCTGCCTCGAGGTATACCAGTTTTAACCCGAGCATTTCGCCGGCCATTGCGGTACAAATAGCGATATCTAATTTATTTGCCGGTACAGGCATGGTATTGCTCATATACTGAACAGCAGTAGTTTTACCGCTTTCGACAAGCATATACCCACACGGAATAACTTCGAGAGGGCTTAATCTGAGGTATGGGGCGGCAATCACATGGCGGCCGATAAGCATTTCGGCATTACGACCGCTGATAAGCGACAGGAAAAGAATGGCATCAGCCCGCCAGCTTAACTGCATATTGTTTCCGGGGAAGAGTATAACCGGGATTTCGCTGTTGGCTTTCAGGGTTTTAATACATTGATCCAATTCGTTGTTAACCAGCAGGCTGCCCCCTACAAAAAAATAGTCGACATTGGATAGTGCACATTGTTTGGCAATATTTTCCACATCCCTGCCCGATAATTTATCAGGATCAACCAATACTGCCAGCATTTTTTTGCCCTGCTCCGCCTGGGTAAGAATATTCTGATAAATTGCCATTTGCCTTGATTAAAACGCAAATGTAAAAAAAAGGCGGCTTATGCTGTTAATGTTATACATAAACATAATATGAAGGCTTTGAACAATTGCATAAACCGGGGCTTGTTTACACAAAAATGGTCGATCTCAGGTTTTGCCCTGAGGGTTAAAAAACAGCTTTAGCTATTTTACTGATATTATCCGACTTGCCCATAGTATAGAAATGGAGTACAGGAACACCGAATTCAATCAGTTCGAGCGATTGCTGAATGGCCCATTCCACTCCAACCTGTCTGACCTGTTGATTGTCCGAACATTTTTCAACTTCTTTTACCAATTCATCCGGAATGTCAATCGAGAAAGTCCGGGGAAGCGTGGATATCTGTGATTTCAGAGAAATGGGTTTAAGTCCGGGTATAATGGGAACCGTGATTCCTGTTTCGCGGCAGGCTTTTACAAAATCAAAGTATTTCGAATTATCGAAAAACATCTGTGTTACAATATAGTCGGCTCCTGCATCAACCTTTGCTTTCAGGTATTGCAGATCGGTTGGCAGGTTGGGCGATTCAACATGTTTTTCAGGATAGCCGCCTACACCTATGCAAAAGTTGGTAGGTACAGGGTTAAGCATGTCCTCTTCCAGAAAAATGCCGTTATTCAGTTTTATAACCTGTTTCACTAGGTCGATAGCATACCTGTGTCCGTCGGGTTCGGGCTTAAATTGCTTTTCTCCCCTCAGATTGTCACCACGGATCAGCAGAATATTGTCAATTCCAAGGAATTGAAGATCGATTAATGCGTTCTCTGTTTCTTCCTGGCTAAAGCCACCACAGATCAGGTGCGGAACCACATCAATTCCGTATTTGAATTTAATGGCAGCCGTAATGCCAACAGTACCAGGTCTTTTGCGAACAGTTCGACGTTCGAGCAGACCATCCGCACGTTCTTTAAAAATAACTTCCTCCCTGTGATAAGTTACATCAATAAAGGAAGGATTAAACTCAATTAGTGGATCGATAGTCTGATAAATTGACGTAATATTTTCGCCTTTGAGAGGAGGTAGCAACTCGAAGGTAAATAGTGTTTTCCCTTTGCTGTTCGAAATGTAATCGGTAACTTTCATTGTATAACTTTTCGTGTAATTTCAGGTTGGTTGTTTATTGTAATCTGATCAGGAAACCCTGAGTTGTGTAGTTTTTCGAATAAAATCAGTACTTTTCGTTTCAGCACTTTTAGTTTCATCCTCAATATTTCTTTTTGATACACTTATTCAGCAGTCTTAGTAATTCAAGTTTGAAGCTAGCATTTTTTCGATTTCTGTAACCGGCTGATTCTTTCTTGAAGCGTAGTCTTCAATCTGCTGACGGCTGATACGGCTGATGGCAAAATACTGAGCTTCGGGGTGTGCAAAGTAGTAGCCACTTACGGCTGCTGCGGGATACATAGCGTAATTTTCGGTCAGGGTAATTCCGGATTTGCCAGCATCGAGAAGCGTGAAAATAGTTCCTTTTTCGCTGTGCTCCGGGCAGGCAGGGTAGCCTGGTGCCGGGCGTATTCCGGCATAACCTTCATGAAGAATTTCCTCAATATCAAGATTTTCATCTTTTGCATATCCCCAGTATTCCTTGCGCACCTTTTCGTGTAGTAATTCGGCAAAGGCTTCGGCAAGCCTGTCGGCCAGAATTTTTACCATAATGGCATTGTAATCATCATTCTGGTCCTCGAATTGCTTCACCCATTTTTCGATTCCTAATCCAGCCGTGACAGCAAACAAACCGATATAGTCGCTGAATCCGGTTACTACTGGTGCTATAAAATCAGCCAGTGATAGGTTAGGAATACCTTTTTCCTTCTCCTCTTCATTTCGGAGGAAGTGAAGCAGGGTCTTTTTGTTATCATCCAGTTGAAGTTCCACACTGTCGCCAGTCGAATTTGCAGGGAAAAATCCGAATACTCCGTTGGCCTGAACCATCTTTTGGGAGATGATCTGATTCAACAGTACCTGCGCATCATCGAAGAGCTTTCTGGCTTCTTCACCCTTCATTGGATCCTCAAATATGGAGGGATATTTTCCGCTGATTTTCCACGAATGGAAGAAAAAAGTCCAGTCGATATAAAGGCTGATTTCTTCGAGCGGATAATCTTCGAGGTGTTTAATGCCAACAAAGGAAGGTTTCGGAGGAGTATATTCTGACCAGTTGATCCGGAGATGGTTTGCCCTGGCCTGTTCCAGCGAAATGTAGGTTACGCCGGCGCGGGTACTCTCGTGTTTATGACGCAACTGGGCATATTTTTCGTTGGTTGCGTCAACAAAAGGCTGCTTCCCTTCAGTGGAAAGCAAAGCTGCAACCACACCGGTAGCCCTTGAAGCATCGCGCACATGAACAACAGGGTGGCTGTATTCGGGTGAAATTTTTACTGCCGTATGCATTTCGCTGGTTGTAGCACCGCCGATAAGGAGGGGAATCGTAAAGCCTCTTCGTTCCATCTCCGAAGCCATAAACCCCATTTCCTCGAGTGATGGGGTGATCAATCCTGAAAGGCCTATGATATCGACTTTCTCCCTGATGGCGGTGTCGAGAATTTTTTCAGCATGCACCATCACGCCAAGGTCGATTACTTCGTAGTTATTGCATCCGAGAACTACTCCGACAATATTCTTGCCTATATCGTGCACATCGCCTTTTACAGTTGCCATTAGTACCTTGCCAGCCGAACTGCCTTCTCCTTTTACCTTCTCAGCTTCTATATAAGGTAACAGCACGGCGACTGCTTTTTTCATCACTCGTGCACTCTTAACTACCTGGGGCAAAAACATCTTTCCTGATCCGAACAGGTCGCCTACCACATTCATTCCGGCCATCAGAGGGCCTTCAATAACTTCGAGTGCCCTGGCAAAATGTGGACGGGCTTCCTCCACATCAGCAGCTACATCTGCATCTAGACCATGAACCAGGGCATAGGTTAAACGTTCGTTTACCGGTAACCCTCTCCATGCTTTAGCCGCCGCTTCAGTCTTTTCGGTAGCCTTCATTCCTGAAGCATAATTGATGAGCCTTTCCGTTGAATCGGGCCTGCGATTGAACAGCACATCCTCAATAAGCCCGAGTAATTCGGTCGGGATATCATCGTAAACCGGAAGATTGCCGGCATTCACAATGCCCATATCCATACCAGCTTTTATTGCGTGGTAAAGGAATGCCGAGTGCATGGCTTCGCGCAGAGTGTCGTTGCCACGGAATGAGAAGGAAAGGTTGCTTATTCCACCGCTGATCCTGGCATAAGGAAGATTTTTTTTAATCCAGGCAATGGTATCAATAAAATCAACTGCATAATTATTGTGTTCTTCAATACCTGTAGCTATTGCGAGGATGTTTGGATCGAAGATTATATCTTCGGGTGGTACTCCCAGTTCGTTGACCAGTATATGATAAGCGCGGCTGCAAATGGCAGTCCTTCGTTCAAAAGTGCTGGCCTGTCCCTGCTCGTCGAAAGCCATCACTACCATGGCCGCACCGTAATTCCTGATTTTGAGGGCATGTTGCCGGAAAGCTTCTTCGCCTTCCTTCATGCTGATGGAATTTACAATGGCTTTGCCCTGGAGGCATTTCAATCCTGCTTCAATCACTTCCCATTTGGAGGAATCCACCATTACCGGTACTCTGGCGATTTCGGGCTCCGACATAAGCATATGCAAAAACCGTGTCATTTCGCGTTTGGCATCAAGCAAGGCATCGTCCATATTTACATCCAGAACCTGTGCCCCGGCTTCAACCTGCTGACGTGCAACCGAAAGAGCCTCGTCGTATTTCTCTTCGCGTATGAGCCGGGCAAACTTTTTTGACCCTGAAACATTCGTACGTTCACCAATATTGATAAAATTACTTTGTTCGAACACCAGCAGGGGTTCCAGTCCGCTCAGGCGCAAATGTTTGTCGATAAAAGGGATAGGCCTGGGTTGAGAAAGACCGGCGATGATGCATAACTCCCTGATATGGTCGGGAGTAGTTCCACAGCAACCGCCAATGATATTTACTGATTTATTTTTGAGAATAGGGCTTATATGAGTTGCCATCTGAAGGGGCGATTCATCGTATTCGCCAAATTGATTCGGCAGACCGGCATTGGGATAAGCACTAACATAAAACGGAGCTTTACGCGATAGCTCTTCAATAAAAGGATTGAGTTGTTCAGCACCCAACGAACAGTTGAATCCAACACTTAGCAGATCGATATGTGAAACTGAATTCAGAAAAGCTTCGGCGGTTTGCCCGGAAAGCGTTCTTCCGCTGGCATCGGTTATTGTTCCCGAAACCATGACCGGAAGCCTTATTCCACGCTCAGCCAGTACTTCGTTAATTGCAAAAAGAGCAGCTTTGGCATTCAGGGTATCGAAAATGGTCTCAACAAGCAGCAAATCCACTCCTCCATCAATTAAACCACCTACTTGTTCTTTGTAGGCAAGCACAAGCTGATCGTAGCTTACAGCCCGAAACCCGGGATCGTTAACATCGGGCGACATGCTTGCAGTTTTACTGGTTGGTCCTACAGCTCCGGCAACGAAGCGTGGTTTACCGGGTTCAAGCCGGGTGAATTTTGCAGCTTCGGCAACAGCAATCTGAGCAGCAGCAACATTTATTTCGTAAACAACTGATTCGAGCTCATAGTCGGCCATGGAAACCGAAGTGGCATTGAAAGTATTTGTTTCGATTATATCAGCACCGGCTTCGAGGTAAGCCCTGTGAATTTCGCGAATCACTTCAGGTTTGGTGAGAGATAACAGATCATTACAGCCTTTCAGCTCAATAGGATGATTGCTGAAACGTGTGCCTTTGTAATCTGATTCAGTAAGTTTGTACCGTTGTATCATGGTACCCATGGCGCCATCGAGCACCAGTACCCGAACTTTTAAAACATCGTATATTTTTTCCCTTTCTCTCATTCCATTTAAATATTTATCCGTCCTGCATACTTTAAACAAAGCAGCAAAACAGAAGTTTTTATTTTAACACAATCAATATCTCCGCATTCCCGGAGCAGGAGTGTGTTTCAATTATAATCTCCGCCATCGGCGGATCAGGTATTGGCACCTTGCGCACCGGGTGGTGGTGGTTGCCAGAGGTTCGGTGAGCCTGTTCTCTCCCCTCTTCTTTATAATTCAAACCTCCTTTATATAAGGAATATTTGAAGCTGCAAAGATATACGAAATATTTGATATGTACATAAGCGGTATTTTAAATATTTGAAGAGGCATAGTAATTACAGGCTAAGAAAACCCTTTCTGATAATTTTATTACCTATTAAATAAAATTATACCTTTGCACCCCTAAAAAAACACTTAAAAATGGAACAACTTACTATGGATAGTAACCTGAAATTCAAGGTTCGTGATATAGCTCTGGCCGACTGGGGCCGCAAGGAAATAGAAATAGCCGAGAAAGAAATGCCCGGCCTGATGAGTATCCGCCGTAAATATTCTTCGGAGAAACCACTTAAGGGTGCGCGCATCACCGGATCGCTGCACATGACAATACAAACTGCCGTGTTAATTGAAACTCTTGCCGATCTGGGTGCCGAAGTGCGTTGGGCAAGTTGTAATATTTTTTCCACACAGGATCATGCTGCTGCCGCAATTGCTGCTGCTGGTATTCCTGTATTTGCCTGGAAAGGCGAATCACTCGAAGAATACTGGTGGTGTACCAACATGGCTCTGAATTTCGAAGGGGGTAAAGGTCCTCACCTCATTGTTGATGATGGTGGCGATGCTACTCTTTTGATTCACAAAGGATTTGCCGCAGAAAAAAACCCTAAACTTCTTGAACTTGAATCGACCAATGCTGAAGAGCAGGTTATTCTGAAACTGATACGCGATACCTATGTTGAAAACCCAACAAAATGGCATGGCGTAGTTGCTGAATGGAAAGGTGTATCGGAAGAAACTACAACCGGTGTTCATCGTTTGTATCAGATGATGGAAAAAGGTGAACTTCTTATTCCTGCTATCAACGTGAACGATTCGGTTACAAAATCGAAATTCGATAACCTCTATGGTTGCCGCGAATCACTGGCAGATGGAATAAAACGGGCTACGGATGTAATGCTTGCCGGTAAAGTTGTGGTAGTATGTGGTTATGGTGACGTAGGAAAGGGTAGTGCCCGTTCGATGCGTGCTTACGGTGCCCGCGTAATTGTTACCGAAATTGATCCGATCTGCGCTCTTCAGGCCGCTATGGAAGGTTTCGAAATTACAACCGTTGAAGAAGCCCTTGCCGAAGGGAATATCTATGTTACAACTACAGGTAACAAAGATGTGATCACGGTTAATCATATGCTTAAAATGAAAGATCAGGCTATAGTTTGTAACATAGGACATTTCGATAACGAAATACAGGTGGATAAACTAAACACTATGACCGGTGTAACGAAAATTGAGATTAAACCTCAGGTTGACAAATATGTTTTTCCTGACGGACATGCAATTTTCATGCTGGCTGAAGGCCGGCTGGTAAATCTTGGTTGTGCAACCGGACATCCATCGTTCGTAATGAGTAACTCATTTTCGAATCAAACCCTGGCACAACTTGATTTGTGGAAAAATAGCTATGAAGTTGGAGTATATCGTTTGCCTAAATACCTCGACGAAGAAGTAGCCCGCCTGCACCTGGAACAATTGGGTATTAAACTTACCAAGCTTACTCCTGAGCAGGCTGAATATATTTCAGTTCCGGCTGAAGGCCCATATAAGGCTGATCACTACCGTTACTAAGAGAAACGGAATTACTGTAAAGCAGAAGGCTGTCATTTATTTGATGGCCTTTTGTTTTTCTGGTTTTAGACCTTATTAAGACGATATCTTAATGCACTCGCAAAGCTTTTCTAACTCTGTGAAAGGAAGGGTAGGAGGGCAGCCTGATTTCGTGTATTGAAACCCAATAGTCCGTTAATAATTTTCATATACCTGATTATCAGCACGATACAAAAATCGACCTTTGCGCCCTAAAATATTGATATTCTGTGCATTAATACTTTGCGTCCTTGCGGTAAAAGAAAGAATACCGGAGTATTGGAAACCCTGAGCCTAGTTAAAAACCATCAGTACGTCGCCGTCGTAAGTATAATGATAGGTCATAAGCGAATATGGTGATGGTCCTTCGTAGGGTGAACCGTCGAAAAGTATAAATTTCGACATGCAAACTGAGTCGATGCATGTGCTGCCGGAAGGATCAACAGATATGCGGGCATTTGTCATTTCCGGGTCATAAGGGCAACAGCGTTCAAATACCGAGAACTGTTCAGGCAGCATCCTGTAGATTACAATGCCTCTATAACCGGCATTAATATATTTATATCCACCTACAGGAATATAATCCATTGAGTTGGGATAGAGCTGCAGATTCACATATACATAAGGTATCTGTGGTTGTTTCTCGTCGTTGCAGGCCGGAAACACAAGTAAAAGAAGAATTATCGCTATCAGCACCCTCATATGTAATTATTGTAGGAATTTTCCGTTGTAAAAGTAATACTTACCTTACTCAGAACGAAATCGTAAGCCTAAAATTGCATTACTGACGGTATGTTCTGCATTCTTATAATGTATAATTAGTTTCTTTAGTTTAATAATACTCATTTCAACTACCCATGATCAGATCCGGATTTCATAACCGACTCCTCCTCTCAATAAGCGTGTTGCTACTCACTGTATTCACTTTAGCAGGATCAGGGTGCCGTATTCTGCAGCGGGATAAACAATCAGTTGCCGAAAAAAAACAGAAAAAAGCCGATGAAAAAGCTTCAGCTGAATATTCAAAAGCCCGCGATCAGCATTTTAAGAATCAGAGTAAAGATGCGAAGAAGATGATGAAACGCACGAAGAAGCAGGCAGCTAAATTCAATAAGCCACTACAGCGAAAAAGGTTTTCGAAAACAAAATGTTATTAGGGTGCATAGTGCTCAGTGCTCAGTGCAGAGTGCTCAGTGCTCAGTGCAGAGTGCTAAGAGAATTTATGTGGATCTAAGTTTTTTGCCTTTTAACTAAACTCACTTCAAACTCTAAGTACTCTAAGTACTCTAGGCACTTTTATTCAGTGCTCAGTGCTCAGTGCTTAGTGCTCAGTGCAGAGTGCTCAGTGCTCAGGGGATTTATCTGAATCGAGAGTCTTTTGCCTGCTAAGTAGAATCACTTCAAACTCTAAGTACTCTAAGTACTTTAGGCACTTTTTTTAGTGCAGGGTGCTCAGTGCTCAGTGCAGAGTGCCCAGTGCAGAGTGCCCAGTGCTCAGGGAATTTATCTGAATCGAGAGTCTTTTGCCTGTTAAGTATAATCACTTCAAACTCTAAGTACTTTAGGCACTTATAAGTACTCTAGGCACTTATGAGTGCTTCAGACAATCTTTTTTATATACCAGATTACATAAAGTAAAACTGATCATCTGTTATATTAATTTGTACTTTTACACAACAATAATCAGGATACACCAACGATGGAAAACTACATATACATAATAATCGGAATTTTATGGGTGGCATATTCATTGTATACAGCCCGTCAGAAAGCTATTCAGAAAGAGCAATCTGCAGGGAATCCCCCATCAGGTCCTTCGCAATCCTCACCACTTCCGATTCCAGGTGGTCAGGGTGGAGGGAAATCAGTATTCGAGGAACTAATTCGCGAACTTACCGGTGAGCCAAGACCAGTGCCCCAATATAAACCAGTTGCAACATACGATGTGGAAGAAGCGGTGAGCCTTGAAACAATCGGAAAGCCAAAAAGTTCGACCAGTTACATAAGCATACCGGAAATGCAGGCAAATATGAGTGCAAAGAGTCACCAGACTTCTAACGAAATGTCCGATAATACTCCCACGAAAGCAAAAAATGAGGGTCTCGCAAAAAATTTTGACCTGCGCGAGGCTGTCATTTTCAGTGAATTACTTAACCGGAAATATTTTTAATCCGGAAAAATCCCCAGATCCTAATGATTTGTTAAGATAAGTTAAAAATCTTTTTAACTTTACACGCTTTTTTCAAGGTAGGCTATTCCTATTTACAGCAACATAAACACTAAACTTTATGGTAAGAAAATTACTCTTTCTCCTGGTTTTGCTTCTCGCAGCAAACGCAGCGGTACTCGCTCAATCGGGTTCGTTGCAGGGCAAAGTTATCGACAAGGCTACCAAAGAGCCTATTCCGTTCACTAATATTGTTATTGAGAACAAAGGGACTCAGTCAGGTGGTACATCCGCCGACATCGATGGCAAGTACACACTCAAACCCATTACTCCGGGTACCTACAGTGTGAAAGTATCGGTGCTTGGTTATAAGCCGGCTCAGATTAACGGAGTTCCAATCCGTTCGGGTATCAACGAATACCTGAATATTGAGTTGGAATCAACAGCAACAACCATCACCGGGGTAACTATTACAACCTATAAAGTTCCTCTGATTGATAAAGATAAAACTCAGGTTGGTGCAACCGTAACTTCCGAAGAAATTTCGAAGATGCCCAGCCGTAATGCCTCAGCTATTGCTACCAGCGTTGGAGGAGTATTCTCCCGCGACGGTGAAGTAGGCAACGTGCGCGGTCAGCGCTCGGAAGGTAATGTTACCTATATCGACGGTATCAAAGTCCGCGGCGACGGTGGACTGCCTGAATCAGCCATCGAACAGGTCTCGGTAATTCTGGGCGGTTTGCCTGCTCAGTATGGTGATGCTACCGGAGGTATTATCAATATCACAACCAAAGGTCCTTCGAGGCAGTTCGGTGGTGGATTGGAGTTACAGACCTCACAGTTCCTCGATCCTTATGGCAGTCATCGTCTTGGGATTAACCTAACGGGTCCTTTGCTCAAAAATAAACAGAATGAAGCTTTGCTGGGCTATTTTATTGCCGGCGACTTTAACTATCATAAAGACGGTGCTACCTTACCGTTAGGCCTGTATAAAGTTAATGATGACACACTAGCGGCACTCGAGGCTAATCCACTGAGAAAATCAGGAACCGGATTTGGAACATTTCAAAATGCTGAATTTGTTAGAATGAATGATTTGGTGCCTTTGAAATCATCACTCAACACCTCAGGATATGATATAAATGCCTCAGGAAAACTTGATGTAAAAACAGGCAAAAATACAAACCTTACTTTTGGTGGATCCTACAACATGTATTCGGGTAATAACTTCAACTGGTATTACTCTATATTCAATTACAAACGAAATACCCATGTTGACGGAAGTACCTGGCGTGTTTTCGGCAGGTTTACCCAGCGTTTCCCTGCACCAAAAGAAGGAACTCCTCTTATTAAGAATGTATATTATTCCATTCAGGCCGACTATACAAGCATAAAAAGCAAATACGAAGATCCTGAGTTGAAAGATAACCTTTTTGCCTATGGTTATGTTGGTAAGTTTGATACCTACAAAATGAAAGGGTACGATATCAGCCAAGATACAACCGGAGGAATTACCACCTTAACGGCAGTAATGAACGGGTACGCTGATACACTGGTTACTTTCCAGCGGGCCGAATTTAACCCTATAATTGCTAACTATACTTCCAATTATTTTGACCTATATCCAAATCCACGAAGGGTTGACGATATCTACCAGGGTGGCGGTATGCTGAATGGTTACAGTCCGAACGGAGTTTTTGGCGGTGTGTATAGTTTATGGTCAGCTCCGGGTAACCAGCAATCAGGTTATGGTGTAAATTCTACCCAGCAGATCACTGCTAATATGAACCTTTCGGCCGACGTAGGGAACCATGAAATAAAACTCGGTTTTACTTTCGAAAAGTATAGTTCCAGTGGTTATTCGTATGCACCAACTGCTTTCTGGTCCCAGATGTACCAGTTGACCAACTCGCATATTATTCAGCTCAACCTGGATAGTCTAAAAATTTCCGGTCCAACCGAATTGTTCGGTATTATGTTCGACAGTGTGGTTGAATATGACAGGCTTTATGATGCTGAATCGCAGCGTTCGTTTGATAAAAACCTGCGTGCTGCTATGGGATTAGCCGTTGACGGAACCGAATGGATTGATGTTAACTCATACGACCTTAATGCTAACACCATCTCCTATATCGATGGAAACTGTGTGCGCCGGACTGTTAGTCTGAGCGAACCGATTTCGGTCGATTATTTCAGTGCTGATGAATTCCTCAACAGTGGAAGCCCGTTTGCAGCAGCGCGGGGTTACGACTATTCGGGTAACAAACTCACTACGAATCCAAGTACAATGGATTTCTTTACTGATAAAGATGCGAGCGGCAATTATACCCGTCTCATTGCACCTAGCGAACCAATTTATATGGCCGGCTATATTTCGGATAAATTTTCTTTCGACGACCTTGTATTCAACGTTGGTGTGCGTGTCGACCGTTTCGATGCTAACCAGAGCACGCTTAAGGATCCCTATTCACTCTATCCTGCTAAAACGGTTGGTGAAGTTGATAATCTGGGTACTCATCCGGCCAGTATGGGTTCCAATTATACGGTATATGTCGACAACCTGACCGAGCCATCACGTATTATGGGATACCGCGACGGAAGCAACTGGTACGATGCTGACGGTACTGTATTGCTTGATCCATCATTACGTCTTGATGCCGGTAATGGTATTACTCCTTACCTGTCAGGCAGCAGGGAAATTTCGAGTGAGTCATTCGCTGATTATGTTCCACAGATTTCAGTAATGCCCCGTATTTCATTTTCATTCCCGATTTCGGATGAGGCTTTATTCTATGCACATTACGATGTAATAACCCAGCGCCCGAAACAGAATGCTGTATTCAACCCGTTAAGCTATCTCTTCTGGGAATTTGACTCCAATCCTACGATGACCAATCCAAATCTGAAACCGGAGAAAAATGTGAACTACGAATTGGGTTTCCAGCAGAAACTTTCCAATTCGTCCTCCATTAACATTTCTGCTTTCTACATTGAATCGCGCGATCAGATACAGTCCTACCGCTATACAGGTGCATTCCCTAAAACATACTATTCCTACAACAACATCGACTTTGGTACAGTAAAAGGTTTAACCGTTTCGTATGACCTTCGCCGTACAGGTAACGTGCGTATCAGGGCAAACTACACTCTTCAGTTTGCAAACGGTACCGGATCGAATCCTGAAACTTCATCGGCTCTTATCCGTTCAGGTCAGCCAAACCTTCGTAACCTTATTCCACTTGATGCCGACCAGCGTCATGCTATTCAGATGAATGTGGATTACCGTTATGGTGAGGGAACTGACTACAACGGACCTGTGATTGCTGGTGTTCAGGTACTGAAAAATGCAGGTTTCAATATTACCATGCAGGGCGGATCGGGAACTCCTTATACCCGTTCGAGTAAAATTTCAAGTCTGGTTTCGACCACCAATATTATTCAGGGATCACTCAACGGATCACGTATGCCTTGGTTTTTCAGGATGGACGGACGTCTGGATAAGGACTTCTCTCTGGCAGCCGGTAAGGATGCAAAAGGAAAGAAAAAAGAGTATTACCTCAATGTGTATCTGCAGGTGCTGAATATATTAAATGCCAGAAATATCCAGGGTGTTTATGCAGCCACAGGTAACCCTGATGATGACGGTTATCTGGCTGCAGCCGAATACCAGTCACAGATTTATTCGCAGCTCGATCCTCAGTCGTTCATCGATATGTACAGCATCAGAGTTAACAATCCGTATAATTACAGTTCACCCCGTATGATCCGCATAGGTGTGGGATTAAACTTCTGATAAGTATCAAATGCAGTATAGAAACGAAAAACAAACAAGTGCTATGAAAAATATACTCCGTATTATACCCGCGATCTTATTGGGCTTCCTGCTTGTAGCTAATACTACCAGGGCAGAGCAGGTTCACTATAAATCCGGAGTTCCCGCGGTAAAGCAAACAGCTGCCGGATGTACACCTGGTGCAAACTTTAAATGGCTCGAAATTAACAACGTTCGTACCCGTATTAATACTGGGGGCGATATGTGGTGGGATTTTGAAGTTGCACAGTATGAAATTCCAAAAGGATCAAAAAAGATGTCGATGTTCTCTGCTGCTTTATGGATCGGAGGACTTGATGCCAACGGTCAGTTAAAGCTTGCAGGATTACGTTACCGCCAGGTAGGTAATGACTATTGGCCGGGACCACTCACCATGGATGGTTTTGCGTCCATCACACCCGATGTGTGCGCAAAATACGATAAACTCCATTTGATAACCCGTGCCGAAGTTGATGACTTCCTTGCCTGGTTCAATGATCAAAATGCGTATCCTGATTACCAGAAGCCTACTTCTATTACCAAATACCCGGCACATGGTGATGTAAATGCAGGTCAGAGCTATTATCTGGCTCCTTTCTTTGATAATGATGGTAATGGTGATTATGATTACAATATGGGTGACTATCCTTATTATGACCTGTCGAATGAGCTTTGTCATACCAAAACACTTACTGCTGAAGATATTAAATATAATAAAGAGCAAACGGGTAACCTGGTTGACCAGGTGCTTAAAGGTGACGCTACTTTATGGTGGGTTTTCAACGACAAGGGAAATATCCACAGCGAAACAAAGGGTGAACCTATCGGATTGGAAATAAGGGCGCAGGCATTCGGATTTTCGACTAACGACGAAATCAACGACATGACTTTTTACAGTTATGAAATTATCAACCGTTCCACCTACCGCCTTACTGAAACCTATTTCAGCCAGTGGGTTGATACTGATCTTGGATTTGCAAAAGACGATTACGTAGGCTGCGATGTAATGCGTGGACTCGGTTATTGCTACAACGGGAAAGCTATTGACGGCAACGGACAGGCATATGCGTATGGCGATAAACCTCCTGCCATTGGAGTTGACTTTTTCCAGGGCCCCTATATTGATGATGATAAGAAAGGCAAAATTAACGGTGATAATCCTGGGTTAAAAGGTGATCCAAGTTTCCACCTGAAGGGATATCCTGATCAGTTATTCACCGGAGGCAGTCAACTAGTCCTTTGGGATGGTGACACCTTGGAAAAAATAGTTGGTACTGACACTATTTTCAAAGTTATCAATTCAGCTGCTATTAACGGAGTGAACTTCGGTAATGATATTGAAGACGACGAACGTTTTGGTATGCGCAGGTTTGTTTACCATAACAACGGGGGTGCTTTCTATATGCAGGATCCTGTTGTTGCTACCGATTATTATAACTACCTCCGTGGTATCTGGATGGATGGTACCAAAATGGAATATGGCGGAAATGGCCACATTTCCGCTGGTGCAACAGGTCCTGTATGCGATTTTATGTTCCCTGGTACTACCGATATTTACGATTGGGGCACCAAGGGCCTGCCACCAAACGGACCTAAGGACTGGACTGAAGTTACTGCCAACAATGCTCCTGACGACCGTCGTTTTATGGAGTCAGCAGGTCCTTTTGTCCTCGAACCAGGTGCAGTAAATTATATTACTGTTGGTATTCCGTGGGCACAGGCTCAAACCGGAGGTCCGCTGGCATCAGTTAGAATGCTTCAGCAGGTTGATGATAAATGCCAGCAGTTGTTTGATAACTGTTTCAAGGTAATCTCCGGACCTAATGCTCCTGACCTTACCATCCGCGAGATGGATAAAGAACTTATACTGTATATTTCGAACCGTAAAACCAACGATGCCGGTAATAACTTCCAGGAAAAATATACCGAATACGATCCTCGTATACAGGGACCGGATAACGAAAAATGGGATTCTTTGTACCATTTCGAAGGATATCAGGTATACCAGCTTGCAAATGCTACAGTTTCTGTTGCCGATTTGAAAAAGACTGACCTGGCCCGATTGGTTTACCAATGCGACGTTAAGAATAACGTTGTTAAACTTGTAAACTATTACTTCGACCTTAATCTGGGTGGTAGTGTACCAGTCGAAGAAGTTACCGGCGTTAATAGTGGCATCAGCCATTCAATAAAAATGACAAAGGATATTTTTACCGGTGAAGATCTGATTAATCACAAGCAGTATTACTACCTGGCAGTTGCTTATGCTTATAACAATTATAAGGATTATAAGCAAACTGATCCCGAAGCATTGAACGGACAGAAACTACCATATCTGGCCGGAAGAAAGAATATCAAGACCTATACCGGTATTCCTCATACGCCAATCGGAGTTGTTTCTGCTTCTACTACCTATGGGGAAGGTTTAATTGTTACCCGTGTGGCAGGGCAAGGTAATGGTGGCAGAATGTTGGAGATTTCGGATGAATCAGTTGACCTGATCATGTCGAAGAAAATGGCGGATTCCATTAACGTTCCTGGTAGTCCTGATTATCCGGCTGCTTACAATCTGACTTATCAGAAAGATATGGGACCAATCAACGTTAAAATTATTGATCCTCTTAATGTAAAAGACGGTAATTATTCAGTTAAGTTCGATTCGATGTACAATGTCAGAGTTGCCGTTGGCAACCAGGACACTACCATGCCTGTTTGTACCTGGTCGTTGGTTGACAATGTTACCGGTAAGATTTATGAATCAGATACATCCATTAATGTGAAGAACGAGCAAATGTTCCTCGATCTGGGTCTTTCGGTAAGCATTGAACAAAGCTTGTATCCGGGACCCTATAAAGTGGATACAAAAGTTATTACTAATCCAGGATCACCTGATGTAATTGCACCTGTATACGGAACTGCACTCGTAAACAACGGATTCCTGGGTGGTAGTCTGGTATATCAGGATTCAACCAGGCCCTGGCTTGATTTCCTTCCTGATGTGGATGGACTTACCGGTTTCGACTGGATAAAAGCCGGGGTTGCTCCATCTGACTTTAATGTGGCAAAGGATAAGTCTTTCGACCCTGATGCCATTTACGAAAACGTTCTGGTAAAATCGCTCAGTATGTTCGGTGGAGGCTTTAATGTTCAGGGTGGAACATGGACACCATATATGTTTGCCGAAACAGGGAAAACTGATACTATAGTGGGTGTTTCGCATGGGGAAATACAGTTTACTGCAACATCGCGTGAAAGTTCGCTGTTTACAGATGTCGCTGGTGTCGACATTGTATTTACTGCTGATAGGTCGAAATGGACGAGGTCTGCCGTTATTGAAATGTGTCCCAAAGCTACTGCCGCTGATGTAGAAGGCAATGCCAAGCAATTTGAGCTCAGGAGAGGACGTTCAGTTAACCAGGATGGTGATACCGCTGTTGCAAGCACCGATCCTGCCAAGAATTCCGATTTTATTTCGCCTTATGGTATGGGCTGGTTCCCCGGATATGCAATTAACGTCGAAACCGGTGAGCGTCTGAATATCATGTTCGGCGAAGATTCGCGTTTGGTTGCGGATAACGGTCGTGATATGAAATTTAATCCATCCTCAAGGTATGTTGATGATTTAGGCCGTCCGGTAATAGGAGGGAAGCATTTCATCTATATAATGGCTCATGTTGCCGGCAAAAAACAGATTGTAGCTCCTTCGGTAAATTTACCTGCAGAAGTATTCGACAGTCCGGCTTACGATGGTTGTGCCAATTTTGTGAAACAGGTAACTACACCACGTCTGTCAGTTTATATGAAACAGGCAAGAGCTTTCCAGTTCTCAAACTGTATGTGGGTTAGTATTCCTCTGGCTAATAATGCTTATGCATGGCTGGATAACAATGCGAAAGTAAAACTGAGGATTACCAAGCCTTATGGCAGGTATTTCTCAACACCTATAGCCGGTTTGGAGAATGCAAATAGCTACTGGCCAATGTATACTTTCGAAACCAAAGGCATCACCAATTTCAACGATGTTGTAAAAGCAGAATCCGATCTTGATAAGATTAACGTTGTACCTAATCCATACAATGCCTATTCGAGGTATGAAACTAACCAGCTTGATAACCGTGTGAAGATCGTTAACCTTCCACAGCGTTGTACTGTTACGATTTATGCAACTAACGGTAATATAATCCGACAGTTTAATAAGGATGAGTCAAAAACATCTCTCGATTGGGATCTGAAAAACTTTGCAGGTATTCCTATTGCCGGTGGTGTTTACATTATCCATGTGAAGACTGACCAGGGTGAGAAAACTATCAAATGGTTCGGATCACTTCGTCCGGTCGACCTTAACGCATTCTAATAATTCAGGAGAAACAGCAAATTAACCTCTAAAACTGACTGTAAACATGAAAAATATCTATAAGTCAATCATAGCAGTCCTCCTGACAGCAATAATGGTTCTTCCACTGGCGACCATGGCCGGTAACAAGGACAGGTCGGGTCAGGCAGGAGCATCAGAACTTCTCATCAATCCCTGGGCGCGCAGTTCAGGTTGGGGTGGGGTAAACGTGGCTAATAGTTTTGGTCTGGAAAGTATTTATACCAATGTAGCCGGATTAGCATTCACCAGGAAGACTGAACTGATTTTCAGCAACACCCAATGGCTAAAAGGATCGGAAATCGGAATCAACAATTTTGGTTTTTCGCAAAAAGTCGGCGAATCCAGTGTTCTCGGCGTTTCCGTTATGACCATGAGTTTCGGCGATCTGCCCATCACTACAACCGAATTGCCTGAAGGTGGTATTGGTACTTTTTCGCCATCCTATATGAATATCAATATCGCATATGCAAAGGCTTTCTCCAATGCTATATATGGCGGATTTAATTTTAAAATTATTTCCGAATCTATCAGCGACATTGGTGCGCAGGGTGTTGCTATCGATGCAGGTATTCAATATATCACCGGTGAGAATGAAAATATTCATTTTGGTATCTCTCTTAAGAATGTAGGCCCTACAATGAAATTTAAAGGGGATGGACTTTCAATCCGTAGTTTTCTGCCGGGTCAGGAAAGCCAGTTCACTTTAGAGCATCGTTCGGCTGATTTCGAGATGCCTTCGCAACTGAACATTGGCGGATCCTATGCGTTTTTATTTAACGAAACACATACCTTTACTCTCGCTGCAGCCTTTATATCGAATGCATTTAATAAAGATCAGTATGTGATCGGTGGCGAATACAATCTGAAGAACTACCTTATGCTTCGTGGTGCTTATACTTATGAAGATGGAATTACAACCAACGAACGCACTACAGCTCTTACCGGTCTAAGTGGTGGCTTATCAGTTCAGGTTCCTATCAATAAAGAGAAGAACTCTTTGTTCTCCGTTGATTACTCATACCGCGCTTCAAACCCTTTCAAGGGCTGTCACACTATGGCTGTAAGGCTTAGTTTCTAAAACAATAACGCAGAGCTAATCTGCATAATATCCATATTTTTACCTGAAAGGACCCTTTTTATTAAGGGTCTTTTCTTCTTATTAACCAAAAACCAAAATGCAACTGAAATGGCCCAGGTGACATATTACACAAAAGAAGGATTCGAAAAGCTGAAGATAGAGCTCGAACAGCTTGTGCACATCGAACGTCCGCTTATTTCGCAACAGATTGCTGAAGCCCGCGACAAAGGCGACCTTTCGGAGAATGCTGAATACGATGCAGCTAAAAATGCCCAGGGGATGCTCGAAATGAGGATCTCGAAAGTTCAGGATATGATACGCAATGCTCGTTTGATTGATGAGTCCAAAATGGATGCATCAAAGGTTCAGATTTTATCAACCGTTAAAATCAAAAACCTTAAGAACAACGCGGAAATGACGTATACGCTGGTTCCGGAAAATGAAGCTGATCTCAAGGCAGGGAAAATTTCAGTATCTTCACCCATAGCCAAAGGACTTCTGGGAAAAGTAAAAGGCAGTAAAGTTGATATTACCATTCCGGCTGGTTCTATTACAGTAGAAGTTATTGAAATATCAGTAAAGTAAAAGGCCATGGCAGGTATTTTTGCACGCATAGCATCTGGTGAGATTCCATCGTATAAAATAGCAGAGGATGACAGGTTCTTTGCTTTTCTGGATATTAATCCGCTTGCAAAAGGTCATACACTCGTAATTCCGAAGCAGGAAATCGATTATCTCTTCGATATGGACGAAAAGCTGTATCAGGATCTCTGGCTTTTCGCAATGAAAGTGGCAAAAGCTCTGAAGCAGGAAGTGCCTTGTATAAAAGTGGGAGTGGCTGTAATCGGACTCGAAGTTCCCCATGCTCATATTCACCTGGTGCCAATGAATGCTATGGAAGATATCAATTTTAGCCGTCCCAAACTCTCGTTCCCTGCTGAGGAGATGAAACAGCTGGCTGTAGCAGTATCAAAAGAATTAGAACACTAAAATCTACGTTCAAATGAATTTGGAAACCGTTTTCATTGAAGACGGTTTTTTTTATTTATCCAGGATTTTAGTGCAAACAAAATCAATAAATCCACCCAATTAGTCAGTGGTAAATCACAGATTCGGTTTTATCCTCTTTCTCAATAAAATCGGGTATTCAGAAGGAAATATTTTTTATATCAATATCCTTACCGGTGCCAAAGGGCAACATAGCATTTATCAGGCGGGCTTTACTGAACTTTGTAAGATCAGAAACAGCTATTTCGCGTTCAGTGATTATTTTATTTTTCAATAAACAGCTTCGCATTGTGCCATGCAGCAGTGGAGTGGAGGGCGTAATCCATTGAGTTCCGTCGAAAAAAATGATATTCGAATAGCTGGTATCTGTTACATGCCCATTCCTGATAATCAGTATATCATCACAGTTGCCACGGTATGCGAAAAGGTCGTTCAGAGCCTGCCGGTCGGTATACTTATAAGGGTAATTAATAGTGTTATTTTCAATTAGTCTGAGCGTTCCGATTGTACGGGGTTCATATGTTTCAAAAGAAACCTCCTCAGGCTGTGAACTATAAACTACCCTGCATTTATATATGCCCCGATGGATTCCGGCTGGAATCTTAACATACTTTTCAAGGTCCACAATATCATGCTGATTAAAAAGCTCTTTCCTGCTTTGATTCATCCTGGAGTTATGAAACTCAAGGTTTTGAAGAACTCCGTCCAGCAATCTTATGGTTTCAACTAAAAGGGACATATACCTTATCGATTAGTTCGTTGTATTCAGTTTCAGCCACACTGTTTGCTGTAATCCCGCCCCCGCTGAAGAAAGTAAGTTTTCCGTTTTCGTTTTTAATGAACCGTATCATCACACCCGAATCGAGTTTTACTCCGTCGTAGTAACCAAAAATGCCGGTATAATAGCCTCTCTGACTGATTTCGGCTTCATCAATGATTTGAAGTGTTTTTTTCTTGGGTGCTCCCGAAATGGATCCTGCCGGCAGAAGTGTTTCGAATATGTCGCCAAAATGGGCAGAATAATCTGAAGGCAATTGACCTGAAATTTCCGAACTTACCTGAAGCAGCGTTTTTTCGTGGGTCACAATCTTTTCGATGTACCGGAAGCGTTCAACTTTTACATCCTTTGCTACCATGCTCAGATCGTTGCGTATAAGATCAACAATGGTATTGTGTTCAGCAGTTTCCTTATGATTGGAAAGTATTGATTTTTCTGCGTCAGCGATTGATGCATCTATCGTGCCTTTCATTGGGAACGAGCGGATTGTTCCGGCCTGTATCTGAACAAATATTTCGGGCGAAAAAACCACAAACTGATCACGGAAAAGCATGCGGTAGCGGGCTTTGCTCCTTGCAAATATTTCAGGGAGCGATACATTCAGTTCAACAGGGGTAGGGAATGTGAGATTAGTAAGGTACGAGTTTCCTGCCACCAGGTTCCGGTGAACCAGGTCGAAAGAACGATTGTAAGTATCAGGGTCAACCGGATATTTTTTCAGTTTCACGGGGATGTGTGGTACAAAACTTTCAGTTTCATTTCCTGTACCGTTAATATTGAAATATATTCCCAATTTACCTGCCTCGGCAGGATCAAGAAAAAAGCCATTGGCGACCCCGAAATCAATCCCGAAAAGGAAAGCCTGCCTCCTGCTTCCCCAGGAATTCATAAGATCAAAAACCTTAGTTGCAGGTAGTTGCATTTTTCAAAATTATGTCGCGATAAAATTACCAATAAACCAGTTGTGAACGCTGTTTTATTGGTTTCCGGATCAGTTGCATTGTCCGCTTTTTACCAATAAAATCAGTAGAGAGGAATAATGTGGAACAAGGCGATGTAAGTCCCGAAAGCATCTTGAATAAAATTAGCCTTCGCAGTAAAGCCCAATCACTGAATATTCAGGGATTTATCAAAGAAAGGCCTCCCGGAAGCAAATTATTGTCCATTAGGCCTATCAGTAAGCTCTTTCATTCCGCCCCTCTATGAAATTAATAAAGGATTTGTTGACGACTTTATTTCCTCCCGGTGTTGGGTAATCACCCGTAAAATACCAATCGCCGGTATGCCCCGGAATGGCCTGATGCAAATCCTCAACCGACTGATACACTATTGCCACTTCAGCCTTACAACCGGCCGGCGTAACCAGCTGGGCAATTTTTGCCGAAATCTGCTCGGGTGTAAAAAGATCATAGATTTCTTTCACGTGGTTAACTACCTGCTCTTTGGGGAGCTTCTCCTGGGCTTTGCATTTGCGGTATACTTCGTTGAGTACATCGTTCTGGTGCGTATCTTTCAATAATTCGATGGTAGCATTAAAGGCAATAAAGTCTGTGATCTTAGCCATATCGATACCGTAACAATCAGGATAACGGATTTGTGGGGCTGAAGAGGCTACAACGATTTTTTTAGGTCCCAGCCTGTCGAGCATACGTATAATGCTTTGTTTCAGTGTAGTACCACGAACAATTGAGTCGTCGAGAACCACCAGGTTGTCGATTCCGCGTCGGACGGTTCCGTATGTAACATCGTAAACATGGGCTACCAGATCGTTGCGCTGTGAGTCCTGGGTGATAAATGTGCGGAGTTTTATATCCTTCACAGCTACCTTTTCTACACGCGGTTTCAGGAGAAAGATCTCTTTCAGTTGTTCGCGTGTTATTGAGGGGCCGGCTTTAAGTATAGTATCGGATTTAATCTCATCGCATACATTATTCAGTTCTTCCACCAGCCCATAGAATGCTGATGCAGCAGTATTCGGGATATAGCTGAAAACTGTATTTTTCAGGTCGTGGCCAACTTCCGATAGTATGCTTCGGGTAAGTGCTCCACCTAATTTCTTGCGTTCGGCATAGATTTCTTTATCCGTTCCCCGACTGAAATATATACGTTCAAACGAGCAGGAGCGGCGAGGAGCAGGTTGTTTTATCAGGGCTTCTTCCACGCTACCGTCGCGGCGGACAATAAGCGCATGCCCTGGTTTTACCTCGTGTACGTCATCGTACAAAACATTGACAGTAGTCTGTATTACAGGCCGCTCAGAGGCAGCAACCACAATTTCGTCATCCTTATACCAGAATGCTGGTCTGATGCCGTTAGGATCGCGCAAAATGAAAGCATCGCCATGTCCGAACATCCCTGCAATAGCATATCCTCCATCCCAGTTTTCTGACGATTGTGCCAGCAGTTCGGTAATGTTGAGGTTTTTTGCTATCAGTTCAGTACTTTGTTGTTTGTTGAAACCTTCTTTTTTGAATTTCCGGTAAAGATCTTCGTTTGATTCGTCGAGGAAATGACCTATTTTTTCAAGAATGGTAACAGTGTCAGAGGTTTCAACCGGGTATTGCCCGAATTCGACCAGCCGTTGAAACAGCTCATCCACATTGGTCATGTTGAAATTGCCTGCCAGTACAAGATTCCGTGTCATCCAGTTGTTGTAGCGTACTACAGGATGAAGATTTTCAATATTGTTGATCCCGAATGTTCCGTAGCGAAGGTGTCCCATAAATACTTCGCCGAAAAATGGGACTTTATTTTTAAGCCACACCGAATCGTTCAGCTTGCCTGGATCCGAATGCAGAATGTCCTGAAAAGGCTTGTATATCTGTTTGAAAATATCATCAATAGGTGCTGATGCATTCGATCGTACCCTGTCGATATAACGGCTTCCAGGCGCAACATTGAGCTTTATACTGGCTACCCCGGCTCCATCCTGTCCACGGTTATGCTGCTTTTCCATCAGCAGATGTAACTTATTGATTCCATAAAGCGTAGTGCCATACCTTGAATAATAATATTCGAGAGGTTTCAGAAGCCTGATAAAGGCAATACCACATTCATGTTTTATCTGGTCACTCATGGGATAAGTGTTGTTTTTACTGGGTTGGTTGCTTGCTGAAAAAAGAACTGTTTGTGATTAAAAACGACGCATCAGCAGGAAGAAATTTACTGTTTCTGCCTGGTGTTTTACCAAAATGAATCATTGATGAAAGTGCGTTTGTTTTTAATTTCTGATTATTTTTCTGCTTCCGGCAAATTTCTCACTGGAATAGAAAAGTAACAAATATGTGCCTTTGGCAAGTGGACTCACATCCATATTAACTGTTTTACCGGAATCTGTTTTAAGATCGTACAACAGTGAACCTGAAAGGCTGATGAGCCTGATGCGGGAAATTTTTTCGGGGCAGTCGATAGAGACATTGCTTTGTGCCGGGTTGGGATAAACATTTACAAGGCTCATTATATTGTTTTCGGGAATGCTGTAACTTGTCCCCTGATCGTTGTAGTAGCAGGTATAGGTGTATTTATCATGTTCAACGGTCCATACTCTGTTTGGCTGACCGTATGGAAACTCAACAATGGAGTCGTTCCAGGTGCTGTTAATACGAAATTTAAATTCAAGGCGGTCGCCATCGACAAATCCAGGGATGGAAATTGCATAAATAGCGGAATCGCTGCCGGGAACTATGGAAAGAATATTTTTAGTCCCGACAAAATTGTTGAAAGTACCTGCTACATCAACGGTATCGGTTTTGGGATCGAACAGGCTATCCTGTATGTAGCGGGACATGTTTACCATGAATTTTAGCGTTACAAACTGAGTTGAATCTTCTGTAACTACCAGATCGTCGATTGCCAGTTTGCCGCCGCCCGAAGGAGTGGTAAGCCTGAAACCAATGAAAATATTCTGGTTGGCATAACCGGCAGCAGCCAGGTCAATAGTATTGGAAGCGAAAGTAGTGTTTGATGATGAAAAACCAGCCACCGGCCCATTGAAGAGGCATCCTGCCACCGATTGTTCGGTTGTGGAAACAAAAACCTGGTAGGTGTCCGTCTTTCCTGCTGTAAGTGATAAGTTTTTCCACGACAGCTTCGAAGCTTTCCCTGTCCGGATTGCAGGAGTGATAAACCAATCGTCGGCAGCTATAGCAGGGTCATAATCAGAAGTTGCGATGGCAGCATGATTTCCGGCTGCGCCTGCCGTACTTACAAACCACGGAACACTTTGGAGGGTATCCCATTCAGTGCCTGCGGGGTTTCCATTGTCAAGATTTACGAGCACATAGTCCTGAAAAAGACTGGCTGTATCTTCGAATGTTTGTGTGTATAAAACCTGCTGAGCTTTTACAGCTGCGAAAGAGGACAGAAAGAGCAGAATTACAATGGAAATCTTTTGCATCATATAAGTAGATGAAAAACTGTGATTAATCTGATCTATACAAGATAATGTACTGGTTGTCAGCAAAATGTCTGCAGTTCAGTTAAGTCAGTTTTGTTAGAAAGGTGCAAATTTACAAATTCCGCGGCAATTATTGGGGGTTGAACAAATATAGGTGAGCAGAGTTATCTTTAATTAGCAATTTTTAACGTTAATTTGTCATCATATTAGCCGCTTTCGCGCGAATTCTTTCGCGTCGCTCTGTAAATCCACTACTCTTGTTCCCCGCGTCTCACTTTCTGACTTTCTGATGCGCGGCATATATCTTTATTAGTTTTCAAAAATACAAAGTATAATCTGATGCAAATAATGAATTGTTAGTATTTATTCTTTACCGATCGTGTAGGAACCTGGACTGGATCGATCCTCATGGAAGCCTTCTCTGCGTTTCGCAAAAAAAAGAATCAGTACATTATAAACCTGTTTCGGCAATTGCACCTGCTGCTATCCCGCTCCTGAAAAAGTATAGCACACAAGTTGAAAATCTGCTGGATAAAGGTGAAGCAACTGATCAAAAAACGAAAGGGACTGAATAAACCCAAATTACACTTTAGTTGATGAGTATCCTGCTCCAAATGATGATATTGCCTTTTGTGTTTTTCATTGATATGTTCTATTATTGTTTTATCCATTTTTGAGTAAACACTTCGCCCGAAGGAGTGGTTACCTTAACTAAGTAACATCCATGTGTAAGGTCGGAGCAATTGATATGGTTTTCACCTTACTTTAATCTGGGATTTTTTTAGTTATACGCCACTAAGGTTAAATAGAGTGAACTGAGCTTCGCAAATTACCAAATTCAGGTGTAGAATATCAGATCCAGGGTTTGTATTGTTAATGCCAACTTTTCCATAACTATTATATGTTGCTGACGGCCCAACAAACAAAGTGGCTAAAGTACTGTTGAAACCGATCATTAGGGAATTGGATATGTTATTTCTAAGTAGTTTTGTAGGGTCATTGCCTCGCCCGATGACCATACAGTTGCTGATTGATGTTTCAAGATATTGACCAAACCCAAAGGATTCCATAGCCATAGTATGAACAGTGTGACCGATACTTACTGATGAAGCCCCTTCTGCATTTGCAGCTTGCCCTAATGCAATTGAACCACTTCCTCCGGTTGAACATACATTGCCGAATGCCATCGATTGTGTGCCTATTGCTACCGATTGTGTACCACCAGCAAACGAATTTACTCCACTAGCTGTATTATTGCTTCCTACTGCACTCGCTCCTGCAGGGGTACTTGTTGAATTAGGGCATTTAGTACATTGAGCCGACAAGTTCTGCATGTACATAAGTAGAACTGTAGTGATAATCCAAACTGCTGTTTGTTGTAATGTCTGTTTCATAGTTCAAAGGTGATTAATTGTATATATTATCTAACTTATGTTTTAGCTGCAATGAGCAGTAAATATCTCAGACTGGTTCTTAAATCGGTAATTGTAATATCAAAGTTTTACAAGTTTTCCGTTCTCACTACTACCATCCCTATAGGTAATGATAAAAATGTACGTGCCTGATGCATATTGTTGAAATGGTATTGAAGTGTATTTTCCTTCCAGTTTTTGTTTCAGTATAAAAGTCCCGTCCACCGAAAATATGCTTAATTCACCAACAGGTTCAGCCGTTTCAACAGTAAATTTATCATACACAGGGTTGGGGTAAACAATGGATTTGAAAAGTATTTTTCGATTATGAACATCATTTCCTGTAATAAGTCCTTCGTGGTTTAGCTTCCAAATCATAATATCGTGTTCATAGTAATTTACATTATAGTCGTAACGATAAGAGGTAATAAGGCAACCACCATCGCTTGTAGCTGTCAGTGTTGTAGGCGTATAATAGGCATCGCCCCCGATATAACGGGTATAATAGTGTTGCATAGTACTCGAATAGAGGTATAACAACATATAGTTGTACTCCATGGGCCAAAAACTAAAAATATGGTTATCAGCCAAAATAAAGATGCTATCAGGAGTTATAAAATCCATGCCTTCAGATATGGCAAGATAATTTACTGTATCCGGAGTTCCTATAATTAATCTTGGGTTAATGTTTATGGCTGAATCAATTATGCTGAGAGAGATATCCATTTCATGAGGAGCCGGCCCATTAGCAATATAATTAGCAGCCGTAAAAAGAGTGCTATCGCTTACCCATCGCGTATATTGATAATGATTACAGTCTGGCAAAAAATTCTGTAATCGTATGATATTCAAATTTGTATCTAATTCTAATCGTTGCGAAACGGAAGCGTTGTGCAGAAAACCATGTCCAAATACCCACAACCGTGTTGAATCGTTATTATAGGTCAAAGAACCTGGGATGGGAGCATCAGGATTGTAATATTTATACATTGAGTTAATAGTATCGTAATTAGCATTAAAATCATAAATATACAAGCCCACAGGTGTATAATTACTGTTATGAATAGTCCCGGTCAGAAAGAAACCGCCATCTTTTTTTAACAACAGAACATTATAATCTGATGAATAAAAAGGTGGTGGAAATGCAATCGTTTTGTACCATTTTATATTACATATTGTATCAATACCTATTATTAATTGTTCATAGTTATTAATTGTATTATTAAATACTTCTCCAACAAGAATGATTTGATTATTTTTTTCATCCGGAAATATTTTCATCAGTAATGGATGATTATTGTTGATATTAATAAATTTTACTAAAGTATCCCCGTTGGAATTAATTCTCAAAATTATTCCGCTGCCTTGTTCAGAATTTGAATACCCATTTCCACAACAATAATAACAATGGTTTGGTATATATTCTATACACGAAAATATACGTTCTTCAAATTCAGCATTACCTATTTTCAACTGAAAGGAATTCTGGGAGAAAAGCATATTTGTTTGGAACAATTGCATGAATAGAAACACTAACCATAATGTCACTTTGGTCATTTTAATGAGGTTTAAGTACGTGTATTTCATCTCACTAGTAATTTCTCGTTTGCGCGCGCCTTATTTTCTGACGCGTGCGGTATAAATCTTTATTTATTTTCGAACCAGGACGCCCTCGTATCACATTCTGACCTATGCGGCTAATATCTTTATTTATTTTCAAAAACACAAAGTATAATCTGACTCAAATAATGAATTGATAGTATTTATTCTTTACCGCTCGCGTAGGAACCTGGACTGTATCGATCCTCATGGAAGCCTTCTCTGCGCTTCGCAAAAAAAGAATCAGTACTTTATAAACCTGTTTCGGCAATTGCACCTGCTGCTATCCCGCTCCTGAAAAAGTATAGCACACAAGTTGAAAATATGCTGGATAAAGGTGAAGCAACAGATCAAAAAACGAAAGGGACTGAATAAACTCAAATTGCACTTTAGTTGATGAGTATCCTGCTCCAAATGATGCTATTGCCTTTTGTGTTTTTCATTGATATGTTCTTTATTGTTTTATCCATTTTTGAGTAAACAAATCGCCCGAAGGAGTTGTTACCTTAACTAAATAACATCCTCTCGTAAGGTCAGAGCAATTGATATGGTTTTCACCTTCTTTAATCTGGGATTTTTTTAGTTGTACGCCACTAAGGTTAAATAGAGTGAACTGAGCTTCGCGGAGTACCAGGTCCAGATATAATATATCAGCCCCAGGGTTGGGATAGATGGCAAAAGGCTGGTAAGGGCATTGCTGATTTTCTCTTTTACCGGTTATTAATCCTTCGGGGGTAAGTTTTAGAAAAAATACGTCTCTTTCGCTATTTTGGGTGTGGTAATCATACCTGTTACCACTTATAAGCGAACCTCCATCAGAAGTACGGATAATGCTAAATACCCAGTAATGAGCATCCCCGCCATAAAACCTTTCGTAATACAACTGGTAATCGCGGTTAAACATTCCTGCATATATCCATGAAACTTGCTGGGGGAAAAAACCACCAACTAAACGCTTGGTTCCGGTGTAATATATACTATCGCTGTATACAAAGTCAAAGGTTTTGTAATAACCACCATAATCCACTGTATCAACCGCACCAAAAGTGTGCATAGGGACAGGTGCCATAGTGCTGTCAAACTCTACAAAGCCAATATCAAACTGCAATGCTGAAGGATAGTACTGATGCCAATACTTACCCCCCACTAAGAAAGTACTATCGGTTATTCTTTTAACACTAATGCTGTTACCAAAGTCGCCAAAGGTAGGATAAGGGCCTACAGGGAACTCTTTGATTGAAATAAAGTTAAGAGAAGTATCCACAATCAACATATCGCAACGTGAAGAGTTGTCCGGTGTGAACAACTCGGTAAAAGCCCATATCTGGCTTGAATCGGGTGAAAAGATGGCAGCATCAAATTGACCCGAAAACACTCCGGTTTCATTGTGGAATGGATAGGTTTGAATTCCAACTGTGTCAAATTCATTGTTGAGTTTTACGATGGATGGATTTTCAATGTCATTCTGATCAATAGCTGATCCTAACCCATAAATAGCAGTATTTGATCGTATCATTCGGGCAAAACCTGCACCTTTGAATGGAAAAGGCTGTATAACCTTTTGGTTAACAATATTAAGGTTGGTATCCAGATCAAGTATCAATATATACGACGTATTGAAATCAGGCCAAAGCGTAAGGCCTCCGATAATTGTACAATAGCAGTCACTATTTAAAAGTATTTGGCTGAATGCTGAGGCCGTATCACCAAAAGAAAATACTTTAGACAATGTATCTCCATTATGGGAAATTCTCCATACTATACCTTTACTTGTTTCAAATTGGTTGTAATATCTTTGTGATCCAACAGCCAAATAATTACCATTATTATCTTCAATCATTGATCCAAAATATTCGTTTAACGCACTGCTAAAAGTAACCTGAAACGAACTTTGAGGCTTTCCCTGATTATTGAAAAATATTGCCAGCAATAGGATAAAGATGGATTTGCGCATTTTTATGTTATTAAAATGAAAGTTTCATGCTATCAATCAATATAGTTTGGATAACCAATTACCGGTTCAATATGCATAATGCCATGAGTAAGGTTCGATTTATGTTGATAAATGACTGCTGTATTGTTGTATTGATTGGGTTTTGGCAAAGCTAACACTTTGGTTAAATTGAGTAACTGAATTTACACAATGAAATACAATACTTTGCTATGCTCAATTCTGTCAATCTGAAAAAAACTAAAAGGGAATCAACAATAGGTTTTTAAAATTCTGTTCATCAATATTTTCAGTGGTTATTACTATATCCGGATTTTCTAAAAAGGTAATACTGATTTGAAAACTAAAGTAATACATTTCAGGCTATATGGTGTATATGAACAACTGAAAAATTAACTAAAATATTGTTAACAAACAGCATACATGCCTTATTTGGAACGAATATGTATTGTAGATTTAATTCAAATACCCTCCTTTGTGTACATCCTGTTTTCTGATGTTCGGGATTCCATACTCCGGCAATTGTTTTTTTACCGCAACGACGCTAAGTTTTAAAATACAGATATCAACACTATAGAGCGCAAAGGTTTGTTATTGTAATATGCTGATTTTGACACGCTCAGTATTTTGCCCGGCACTAAAAATATGTATCCCAAATATTGGTAAGCAGAGTTATCTCTAATTAGCAAATTTTATCGTTAATTTGCCATATATTCCCGGCAACGGGCAACCCAATAAATATGCGATCGGTGCAATTTTTAATTTTCTTCAGTATTGTTCTGCTGGTTTACAGCCTTGTAAACTATTATATCTATATCCACGGTATGCAGGCTCTTCCTACCGGCATGGGATTTAAAAAATGGTATCCGTGGGTATTCCTTTTTTTGAGTGCATCCTACGTGATAGGTCGTGTTTTGGAGCGGGTATGGATTTCACCAGTAAGCAGTTTCTTTACATTCGTAGGTTCATTCTGGCTGGCCTTCATGGTATACCTGTTGCTCGCAGTTGTGGTAATTGATATTTTCCGTCTTGTTTTTTATTTTCTTCCAAGGCCCGATCTGTTATTTTCAAATGCAGTTGCGGTAAAAAAATACCTTTTCGTAACCGTAGCCGGTCTCGCGGGGGTTATCGTTCTGGCAGGCCATATCAACGCATTAACACCCAGGGTTAAGCGGCTGGATCTCACAATTAACAAGCATGCCGGCCAGTTGAAAACCCTCCATATTGCCGCTGCTTCTGATATTCATATGGGAACTCTTGTCGGACCCAGGCGAACGGCTCAGTTGGTTAAAATGCTTACGGATTGCAAGGCAGATGTTATTTTGCTGGCCGGGGACATTGTGGATGAGGACCTGGCACCGGTGATACGGTACGATCTCGGGCGATCGCTGCTTAAACTTAAAGCACCACTGGGAGTATATGCCATAACCGGGAATCATGAATATATTGGCGGAGCCGATTCAGCTGTAAAATACCTCGAAGATCATGGCATAAAAATGCTTCGTGATACTGCCGTTAAAATTAATGAGAGTTTCTACCTGGCCGGCCGCAACGACCGTGATTCACAAAGATTCAGCTCCATGGCCCGTAAAAACCTTGATGAAGTCCTTGCTGGTGTTGATCTGGCTTTACCAGTGATTATGATGGATCATCAGCCATTCAACCTGCAGCAGGTTGCTGATGCAGGGGTGGATATTCAACTTTCGGGGCATACACATAACGGGCAGTTGTGGCCTTTCAATTACATTACAAAAGCCATTTTCGAAGTAAGCTGGGGCTACAAACAGAAAGGGGATTCACATTTTTATGTATCAAGTGGATATGGGGGATGGGGTCCACCGGTACGTACAGGTAACAGGCCCGAAATTCTTGATATTTATGTGACTTTCAACTAACTAAGTAAAGACGTCAAAATAACTTCCCCAATTCAAATTACAGATGCGAACGATTTCAGCTCATGTAAGACTGATTTTTATATCGTCCCTATGGGACTTTATTCTGACATGTATTTCGCTTTCTACCAATATATTGTCCCTACGGGACTGAATATTGGCAGAAAAATCAAGTAACCCTGTTAGACAAACTCCCACAGATTATTTGCGATAGCAAATAGCTATCTTTTAATGGTTACATTCATAAATTGAGTTTTTTAAAAAGATTGTGGTTTTTATTTTGAAATTCCAATTTAGTTTCGGGACGTTATTTTGAAAGTTTCACTAAATTTGTTTTGCTGAAGATTTTGTTGAGCCATTTTTACTTTTTTAAACCTGCTGTATGAACCTTGAATCAGTCTGTATTAAATCTCCGGTTGGAACAATCGAAATATCAGGAAGTGAGGTGGGAATACGCTCGGTTTTATTCAGGGAGTACGAATGTGAACCCATTCCGGTTCCTGAAATTCTGCAGAATTGCGTCAATCAGCTGAATGAATATTTTGTCGGTAAACGGCAGTATTTCGATGTCCTTCTCGATCCACGGGGCACAGAATTTCAGCTTTGCGTTTGGGAAAAGCTGAAGCAAATTCCTTTCGGAAAAAACATCAGCTACCTGGAACTTGCCCGTATGACCGGCAGTGAAACCAACACACGGGCGGTAGGAAATGCCAATGGAAAAAATAAGATCAACATTATTGTTCCCTGCCACAGGGTGATCGGAAGTAACGGAAAACTCACCGGTTACGGTGGTGGCTTGTGGCGGAAAGAGATCCTACTGAAGCTTGAAATGGGTGATGCTTTACCGGGATTATTTGCCGGTCAGGGCGAATAAATTGAAAGATACCAGGTCGGAACTCAGAATTGAATTCCTGTATTTTCCATTCCGGTATTACCAGATCAGGGTTTTATCTTTTCCAGCACACTGCGGTTTACAATTCTTCCGACAGGATACACATTAAGCCTACTGTCCCAATAAGGACTTTTGCTGTAAAACCAGTTAAGCATTGCTTCAGGATCGGAAGCAAAGGAAATGTCTGTTGATTTTTTCCATTCGAATTCAGTTTTCAGAGCGGGATTTTTAAGCATCATTTCACGGGCCATGGTTTCCATAACATACGATTCTGAATACTCTTTCTGTTCCATGTATGCATCGAAAAATCCCCAGGCTGCAAATGAACCCGGCGATGCCGGCTCAAGCAGATGAGCAATAACCTGCGCCGTACGTTGATTCATCTCAACCAGCATGGTTCCGGCAGGGTAGGTGCATTGTTCGATGGTATCGGTTAGGTCATAAGTTAATTTGTGATGTCCTTCGTAGGAGCGTTGCTGCCATTTTATATTCCGGAACCTGCTGACTTTTGATTCGCAGCTTATTTCATTTGGCATGGAAGTCATCTCTACGCCATGAAGCTTAAGTCTTTCAATTACCTGATTACACTGAGGCGGTATGAGGTAGGCTTCGGGCAGGCTCACATAAGTATCTGGTATGGAGTTTGGAAACAAGGTGAGTTGCCATTTAGTTGGTTTCTGGTTGTTGTATTTGAACCACAATCCTCCGGTGAGATCACTGGTGTCCATAGTATATTCGAAACCAAGAAATCCGACCTGAGTGCTGTCAGCAAATGATTCGGCGAAGTTTACCGGGTATGGTTCTTTTCTGAACGATTCACTGGCTGTATATTCATCTGCCCGGGCTATGAGAGTTTGAAGTGTAGAGTATTCTTTATTCAATAATTCGAGGGTGTGAGTGAGCATATTGTAGGTGCTGCTTACCCTTGATTTGTAAGGTTTCAGCATATGAGTCTCGATAAGAAGTCCTGGCCGGTTCTGCACCGAAGTGTATCCCTGCGAAAGCATTGGGGGTGCTACCCCAAGTACCAGACCACTACGCGGATCGTGCCAGTTGCGGAACTGAACATACGGGAATACAGGATATCCTGCTTTCTCCATTTCGGCGACAAGGTAGGTTTCACACACCTTTTCAGTCCAGGTGGAAAGATTCTTTTCCATCGATCCCTTTGTTTCGAGGGCATAAGTCATGGTATATTGAAAATCGGCCCCGTCAGTAACATGGCAATCTACAAAGAAATCAGGAAGCCACGAACTATACAGCCTCAGCCATGCCTGCATTTCGGGTGAATCGGCCTTAAGGTAATCGCGGTTTAAATTCAGGTTCTGGGCGGTGGTGCGCCATCCCATTTCTTCCGGTCCATTCTGGTTTATACGGTTGTAGGGGCCAAACCGTTCGTGTCCGTCAGTATTAAAAATTGGAACAAAGAGGATAGTAACATGGTCGAGAAGGGCAGTACAATTTTTGGAAAATGCAATATCGCGCAGCAGCATTAAGCCAGCATCTTTTCCATCGCTTTCACCAGCATGTATGCAAGCATCTATCAGCAAAACAACATTCCCGCTTTTACGAACTGCTTCGGGGGTGAAATTGCCATTGCGATCAGCAATCAGTAAGGGAAGGGCCCGTCCCTGCGGGCTTTTACCAAAAGTTGAATATCGCAGCACAGGTGAGGCATCATCAAGTGTTTTGCAAAATTCAATAGTTTCTTCGTATTGTGGGGTGCGAAGAAATTCCGACTTTTCATAAAAGGTACGAAAAGCTGTATCCTGAGCTAAAGCGCAGACTGACATGTATAGAAAGCCAAAAAGTAAGATCGTTGATTTCATTTCGGGTAGTGTTTGCAGGCAAAAGTAAACATATAACTCCTTTTTATGAGAAAACTGAGGAAATGTGGCCTTGTAACTAATCAATCTGTTACTTCTATGATTTCTCAGTGCACAATACAGAAGGGGGTAGGTTTTGGGTGTTAGGAGTTAGGGGGTTGGGTGGTAGTTGGCTATTTGGTCGTTTGTAACTGATCACTCTGTTACTTCTATGATTTCTCAGTGCACAATACAGAAGGGGTTAGGTTTTGGGTGTTAGGAGTTAGGGTGCTAGGTGGTAAGTTGGCTATTTGGTCGTTTGTAACTGATCACTCTGTTACTTCTATGATTTCTCAGTGCATAATACAGAAGGGGTTAGGTTTTGGGTGTTAGGAGTTAGGGGGTTGGGTGGTAGTTGGCTATTTGGTCGTTTGTAACTGATCACTCTGTTACTTCTATGATTTCTCAGTGCATAATACAGAAGGGGTTAGGTTTTGGGTGTTAGGAGTTAGGGTGCTTGGTGGTAGTTGGCTATTTGGTCGTTTGTAACTAATCAATCTGTTACTTCTATGCTTTCTCAGTGCATAATACAGAAGGGGTTAGGTTTTGGGTGTTAGGAGTTAGGGGGTTGGGTGGTAGTTGGCTATTTGGTCGTTTGTAACTAATCAATCTGTTACTTCTATGCTTTCTCAGTGCATAATACAGAAGGGGTTAGGTTTTGGGTGTTAGGAGTTAGGGGGTTGGGTGGTATTTGGCAATTTGGTGGTTTTAATTCTAACATTTGATATCTTAGTGTACTTATAACTTTAGGAAGTTTTTTCCGTGCTTTGTACTCATGGTATTTAGGTGCAACTATAAGTAACCCAGACACTTCAGGCCATCCAAACTCTATTCACTTTAAACTCTAAGTACTTTAGACCTCTTAACTTTAGGCACTCTTAACTTTAGGCACTCAAAACTTCAGGCACTCTAAGTACTTTAGGCACTTAAAACTTCAGGCACTGAATTGGTACGTGGCCATTAATAAGTACCTTCTAAACTGGTATTTGGGTGCCGTAATTGTTAATTATAGTTAATCAGGTTCGGGAACCTGCGGTTTTGGTAGCTTTGCAGAAAAATTAACATCTTTAACAGCGTATTAAACTTTTTGTTGTCGCAGTGGTCAAATACCCTATCTAATTGTTTCAAAAATGCAGCATTCACATCTTTCGAAGTCATTATTGCTTTTTATTACCATATTCATTTCAACTCAATTGCTTGGTCAGCAGCCGGGAGGTAGGCTAGGTCAGGGAAATCGTCCGGGTACGAATGGTTCAGCCCAGGGTTTTGGTGTCATCAGCGGTGTGCTTCACGATGAATCAAATCAGTCGCACATCGAATATGGCAGCACAACACTATACAGGGTAAAAGATTCAACGCTGGTTACCGGAGCAATTACCGACTCCAAAGGCAAATTTATTTTCAACAATATTGCTCCTGGCCGGTACTACATCAAGGCGAGTTTTATAGGATACGAAGTCAGGTTAATTTCGGATATTACCATTTCGCAGAAGAGTGCAGATGTAAAACTGGGTGATATTTCGATTAAGCCGCAGTTCTCAACGCTTTCGGGTGTCGAAATTATTTCGAAAAAGGAAATGATAACCAACAACCTGGATAAAAAAGTGATCACCGTTGATAAAACCATGGCTCTTTCGGGTGGAACAGCCACTGATATTATGGAGAATGTGCCAAGTGTTGCTGTTGATGCCGAAGGCAACGTAAGTCTGCGTGGTAATCCCAATATCACCCTGTTGATTGACGGCAAGCCTTCGAGCCAGGCGGGGATCAGCAGCAGCGATATACTCAACCAACTGCCTGCAAGTGCCATCGAAAGTATAGAGGTAATTACAAATCCATCCGTAAGGTACGACCCTGACGGAACCTCAGGAATAATAAACATTGTACTCAGGAAAAAATCTCTTCAGGGCTTCAACGGGCAGGTTTCGGGTACCGTAGGGACTAACGATAAATACAATGGCTCTTTGAATCTGAATTATCGGGCCAGCAAGTTTAATCTTTTTGCAGGTATCGACGGACGATACAATTTGAGCAATACCTATTCCGAAAGTACGCGCACCAGCACATTTGGTGAAATGGTAAATGTTTTGATACAGTCCCAGAACGGTGAAAGCCACCGTAATTCGCTGAATTTCAACGGCGGGATTGACTACTATATCGACACACGGAATAATCTTACTCTTTCGGTTCAGCGCAGAAAAATGTCGTATGGACAGGAAGGGACAATGATGTACACCAACTTTACAAACGATACATTAATCCGTGATTTTGAAAGGTATACCAATTCCGACCGCAGTATAAAATCTATGAATTATACACTTTCGTACAAGCATACTTTTGCACAGAAAGGCAGGGAGTTCACGCAGGATTTTGTATACAGCGATAACAATATGAATAACAGTCAGCTCATTTCGCAGCAGGATATGGATATTTTTACAGGAGAAGTGTCGGGTTTGCCTCAAAAACAAAATAATTCTGCCTTAAACCGCAATTATTTTTTTACTGCCCAGGGGAACTATATTCAACCTTTCGAAAACGGTGCAAGGATTGAAACCGGTTATAAGGCTTCATATCGCGATATGGCAATGGATTACGACTATAAAACTTTTGATTATGCTGATAGTTCCTGGCAAAACCAGGAGTCGCTTAAGAATCATTACGACTTTGAAGAACAGATATATGCCGTTTATGGCATATACAGCAATTCGTGGAACAAGCTCAAATACCAGGCAGGCCTCAGGTACGAGCAGGTATACACCTTGTCGAAGGTTGAGCAGACAAATAAAACCTACAAAAATCCTTATTACAGTTTCTATCCTTCGCTTCATACCCAGTACGACCTGGGTAAAAACCGGGAATTGCAGTTCAGCTACAGCCGACGTGTCGACCGCCCATCGCCCCGCGATATGAATCCGTATGTCGATTATTCCGATTCGCTTAATATCCGGCAGGGAAATCCTGAACTACAGCCTGAATACACAAATTCGCTTGAACTGGGTGTTTTAAAATACTGGGATAAATATTCGCTGACCTCTACAGCATTTTTCAGAAATACTACCGGAATGGTTGAAGAGATCACCCGTATCGATTCTTCCGGTATAACCTATGAAATGCCTCAGAATATAAACAACAGTAAGTCGTATGGACTCGAAATGGTTGTTGCCGCCAATCCATATAAGTGGCTGCGAATCAACGGAAATGTTTCGCTTTACAAATACATCGTGAGTACTGTTCCGGAATATGAAATTCCTGAAACCAACAGCTTTACATGGAGCGGTAGGTTAAATGCAACTTTTACGTATGCAAAAGACGGTTCATTCCAGTTGATTGGCAATTATATGGCTCCTAACAGCGAACTTCAGTCAATACAGGAGAGCAATTATTCGGTGGATGCTTCCATCAGGCACGATTTTTTCAAAAACAAACTTAGTGCATCCATACGTGTGACTGATGTTTTCAATACCAGGAATCATAATTCAACCACAACCGGTATCAATTTTAGCTCGGTAAACAAAAGGTATATGGAATCACGGGTTTTGTATGCCGGCATTCAACTGAAAATAAACAATTACAATAAAAAGACAGAAAACCGCGCTAACGGCGAAATGCAGGAAGACGGATTTTAAGGAAACGCTTTGTGTGTAGTTTAAACAGTGGATCGACTCTGATTTAATTCCGAAATCCACTGTTTTTTCGTGCGTTATTATTTATTTTTAACGGGTCGCATGTAATACGCCAGATTGATCATATTATCATCTTCGGTTGGTGTTTTATTCCAATCATGGCTATTTCTTCTATACTTTCCTGTCGCCAAAGCACATTCCCATTTTCCTTGATTTTTTAATCAGCGGGTGTTCGGCAGGTACCAGTTTCAGTTTTCCTCCTACCTGGTCGAGAGGTACTGAGGTGATGGTTTCACCATCTTTACACACCATTAATCCGAATTTGCCTTCAGCAATAAGTTCAACGGCATGTGCTCCGTAACGTGTGGCCAGTATGCGATCCATGGGAGTGGGTGATCCGCCGCGCTGCACATATCCGAGTATAGTTTCGCGCGTTTCGAGTCCTGTTTTTTCGCGTATCGACTGCGATACGAAAGATGCTGCCGATATGCCTTTGGGTCTTTCGATACCTTCGGCAACCACAACAATGGAATATGGTTTCTTGTTTTTGGCCCTTTTTTCAAGATATCGGGCTACAATATCCATATCATATGGAATTTCAGGGATAAGAATCACATCACCACCACCTGCAATCCCCGAGTATAGCGAAATCCATCCGGCATGATGCCCCATAAGTTCAATAACCATGATGCGTTTGTGCGAATTGGCAGTCGAATGCAGGCGGTCGATGGCTTCGGTTGCAATGGTAACTGCTGTATCGAATCCGAAGGTAATATCGGTACCGTAAACATCATTATCTATTGTTTTTGGAAGACCTATCACATTCAATCCTTCGGCAGCAAGTTTGGAAGCTGTTTTTTGAGTTCCGTTTCCCCCAATAATCACCAGGGCATCCAGGCCTATCTCTTTGTAATTCTTCTTGATAAGTTTCGACATATTAACACCGGTAACAGGGTCATTTTTGAATGGCTTGTCACGCGAAGTGCCTAATATGGTTCCTCCGAGGGTAAGCATTCCCGAAAGCTGGGTTTCGTCAAGTTCGGCGTATTCCTTATCCACAAGTCCCCGGAATCCGGACGAAATGCCGATAACTTTCATTCCGTATTCGGAAATAGCTGTTTTACCAACTCCCCGTATTGCTGCATTTATACCTGGGCAATCGCCTCCTGCAGTGAGTATTCCAATTTTCATTCCACGGGTCGAAAGTGTCATAATGAGTGTTTTTATTTTTACAAAGATAATGGATTAGTCAACAGTCAATGGCTTTGATAATGTCAAAATAAATTTGTCACACTCTGTTTTATCGGCACAGGGATGTAAAAACACATTAATTTTACAGTCTAACAGAGTATAACAGTTCAGAGATATGAAGCAATATTTTTTGATAGCAGGAATATTACTACTGATACTTGGCGGATCTTATCAAACCATGGCACAGTATACGAATGTATTGGTAAGTGATGTGCAGAATCCTAATGAAACAGCCATCTTTATCAACCCCAAAAACACCAAACAAATCATTGCCGGTGCAAATCTGAATTCATATTATTTTTCTTTCGACGGCGGTAATACATGGAATCGCAATCCAATGACTTCTACTCTCGGAGTCAACGGCGATCCATGTGTTCTGATTGACACCAGTGGCTATCTGTATTTCTTTCATCTGTCGTATCCAAGCCAGTTGACCTGGCTCGACCGTATCGTATGCCAGCGGTCAACAAACAATGGATTATCGTGGAGTAACGGATCGGGAATAGGAAAAAATGATCCGAAACAGCAGGACAAAGAGTGGGCTGTTGTAAATCCTGCCAACAACGAAATATATGTCACCTGGACTCAGTTCGACAATTATGGCTCATCCAATCCGACTGATGAATCCAATATTATGTTCTCGAAATCGCAGGATCAGGGCTTAACCTGGAGCGATGCAATTCAGATAAATGAAGTTTCCGGCGATTGTATCGACGGAGATAATACTACCGAAGGAGCTGTTCCTGCAGTGGGTCCCGATGGCGAGATTTATGTATCGTGGGCAGGTCCGGCCGGGTTGATTTTCGACCGTTCTGCTGACGGTGGCCTAACCTGGCTCTCTCAGGATATTTTTGTTAGTGATATTCCAGGCGGATGGGATTATGCTATTCCGGGAATATACAGGACCAACGGCTTGCCGGTTACCTGCTGCGATGTAAGCAACGGACCGAACAGAGGAACTATTTATATTAACTGGACCGATGAAAGGAGTAGTAACGGATTGGAGCAGGATGTGGATGTATGGATGGTAAAATCGACTGATGGTGGTAATACCTGGTGTGCCCCTCGACGCGTAAATGATGATATGCCTGGCAGACAGCAGTTTTTCACCTGGATGACTGTTGACCAGGTAACCGGATATGTTTGGTTCGTTTTTTACGACCGTCGGAATTACGACGATACCCGTACCGATGTGTTCATGGCAGTTTCGAAGGATGGAGGGGAGACGTTTGAGAATTTCAAAATCAGCGAAAGTCCGTTTATTCCCATTTCGAATGTTTTTTTTGGTGACTACACAGGAATTTCGGCTCATAACAATATTGTCCGTCCAATGTGGACACGGCTTGATGATATCATCCTTTCAACCTGGACCGCGATTCTTGATCCGTATTTTACTGGTTTGCCCGAAGCTGAAGGTATCCCTTTTGCTACGGAACAGGCTTATCCGAATCCATTCAGCGAGAGTACAGTTTTTTCGTTTAAGTTAAGGACTTCGAAAGAAGTTAATCTGTCAGTTTATGACTTATTCGGACATAAAGTGTGTTTCCTGATTGAAAATGCCATCCTTCAGCCTGGTAAATACATCCGGAAATTTGAACCTGGTAAATACAACCTGCCTGCCGGAGTTTATTATTTCTCTCTTACCGGCAATGGGATTAACACACAGCGCAAGATAGTATATCAAAAGAATTGACAGGCAACAACCGGAAATACACGATTCTGGAGCAATTTTCTTCCCTTGCAATTAATATGGTTTTTCGTGCTCAATCCGAAAATTAAGTGAATTATTCTGGTGGTCGTTCCTGACGAAATAGAACCTGTATTTAGAAAGCTTCTAAATTCCATTCACCGCTTGTAATTTAAAAAATAATGTACATTTGTACATATGTTACAGGCCTTCAAGGATTACATAAAGTCAGTACAACTATTCGGTCAGACTGACCGGATTTTACTTGCTGTGAGCGGTGGAGTCGATTCTATTGCCATGGTTAGATTGTTCAGGGATGCGGGTTTTAATTTCGGAGTTGCTCATTTTAATTTCGGATTACGGGGTGAAGAATCGGATGCTGATGAAGCCTTTGTTCATGATCTGGCCATACAGCTCGAAGTGCCATTTTATGTAAAGCATTTTGACACCAAACAATATGCCTGTAAGCATAAAATTTCAATACAGATGGCCGCCCGCGACCTCAGGTATGCATGGTTCGATGAAATCATAACCGAATTCGGGTATAATTTTGTTGCAACAGCCCATCACCTCGACGATCAGGTTGAAACTTTCTTTATAAATCTTCTGAGAGGTACAGGTATCAGTGGTATGCATGGAATTCTGCCTAAGCAGGGAAAGATAATCCGTCCTATGATGTTTACCAGCCGCGAAATGATCATGGCTTTTGCACTTGAACGGAATATCGTCTGGCGCGACGACCGCTCAAATAAAAGCCGCAAATACGTGCGGAATAAACTCAGGCACGATGTACTGGCTGAGCTATATAAAATCAACCCCCAATTCAGTTTCAAACTCAACGAGAGCATCAGCCATCTGCGTGATGTTGAAATGATTTATAATTACCATATGGCCGGAGTTACAGCCGATCTGGTGCAACATACTCCCGAAGGGATTCTGATATCCATCGATTGGATATACGAATACGAGCCACATGAAACCTACCTCTTCGAACTGCTCAAACCCTATGGATTTACCTTTTCGGTTGTAAAAGAAATCGTACATTCACTCGATACCTTTTCAGGTAAAGTATTCTATTCGTCAACACATCGCCTGCTTCGCGACCGCGAAAATTTTATTATTCAGCCACTTACCGAGCTTAGAGCAGAACCCTCAGATTCTGAAGTTGTATTGTTACAAAGAGACCTGGCCCAGCTGGATCTGCCTATCACCCTCTTTGCAAACGAAACCGATCAGATCAACGATCTTCCCATGGGTAAAGCATCCATCGCCTGCCTCGACATCGATAAACTCGTATTTCCGCTTAAATTGCGTAAATGGAAACGTGGCGATTGGTTTATGCCTCTGGGTCTAAAAGGTAAAAAGAAATTAAGTGACTTTTTTGTCGATCAGAAGTTTTCACTGGCTGAGAAGGAAAAATCCTGGTTGCTGGTATCGGGCGAAGATATTGTGTGGGTTGTGGGTAAAAGAATTGATAACCGTTTCCGTATCACATCCAAAACCAAAAAAGCATACGTGCTTTCATCTGCTGAAGCTGAGGTGGAGGATGAAACTCCATCCTGCGGATGTCTTCTGTTTAGCTAAGTTTTCATGTTTTTCCGGCCTTTCGCTACAGGCAAGTATTCCTTTGAGCTACCTCAACGAATTTCTTAATGAATTCTATTACATAGTTGTAGCGCCTTATTCATTAATTTATAATTTTGTCCTCAGTTGATGTCGGCCTTTTGCTGATTGTTTCTAATTGCATCCACACTATGAAGAGATTAAAGTTTCAAGCAGGTAAAGCAGTGATTCTTGCTTTCCTAATCAATACGTTTTTTGGGTTTGCAGCATTTTCGCAAATACAGGAACCTGTAAAGTGGTCGTTCAAATCAAAGAGGATCAATGATACAACTGCCGAACTCCAGTTCATTGCCAGTATTGAGAAAGGATGGCACCTGTATTCTCAATCCATCAAGGAGGGAGGGCCATTACCCACCGAGTTTAAATTCGAAAAACTAACCGGAGTAAAGCTACTTGGAAAAGTAACTGAACCTACGGGTCTTGAAGAATATGACGAGATGTTTGAGATGAAAATCAAGTTTTTCGACCATGAAGCCATTTTCACTCAAAAGGTTAAAATAACTACCGATAAACCTGTAAAAGTTACTGGTATTCTTTATTACCAGACCTGTGACGACAAAAGCTGCATCCCCGGTGAATCAGAATTTACTTTTGCTCTGCCGGGTGCAAAATCGGTTACCACAGCCTCCATTGCGCTTGCTGATACTACCCAACTTACAGGCACTGATACTAGCTTGAATGTTAAAGCTGATTTGCCGGTGGAGCCTGAAATACCTGATACAAAAACAAGCGATGGAAGTTCATCCCTGTGGATTTTCTTCTGGCTTGCCTTTGTGGGAGGGTTGATCGCCATTCTTACACCCTGTGTTTTTCCTATGATTCCTATGACGGTCTCCTATTTTATGAAATCAGGTTCCAAGGGTAAAGTGCAGGCCTCCATTTACGGTCTTTCTATCATAGTAATTTATACGCTTTTCGGCACCCTGATAGCGGTGTTGTTTGGTGCTGAGTTCAGTAACTGGTTAAGCACACATTGGATTCCGAATGTGCTCTTTTTCCTGATTTTTGTCATTTTTGCTGCATCCTTCTTTGGTTATTTTGAGATCACAATGCCCAACTGGCTGGTGAACAAATCGGTATCAGCCGAAGATAAAGGCGGAACAATGGGCACCTTGTTTATGGCTCTCACCCTGGTGCTGGTTTCATTCAGTTGTACCGGGCCTATTGTAGGGACTATACTGGTCGAATCGGTAGGCGGACAAATACTCAAACCTATCATTGGAATGCTTGGATTTTCGCTGGCATTTGCGATACCTTTCACCTTGTTTGCTCTATTTCCACAGTGGCTGAATAAAATGCCCAAGTCGGGTGGCTGGCTCAATTCGGTAAAGGTTGTATTAGGCTTCATCGAGCTGGCTTTTGCTCTTAAATTTCTCAACATTCCGGATCAGACCTACCACTGGGGGATTCTCGATCGTGAAATATACCTTGGTTTCTGGATTGTGATTTTTACCATGATGGGATTCTATCTTCTTGGGAAAATCAAATTTCCGCACGACAGCGATTATCCTGTTGTAAGATCGTTTCCGCGCCTGTTGCTGATAGTTTCTACCTTCACATTTGTAATCTATCTGGTTCCGGGTTTATGGGGCGCACCACTCAAAGGGATCTCGGGCTGGCTTCCGCCAATGGAGACTCAGGATTTTGATATAACAGCCATCGTTCGCGAAAATGCAGGTGGGGGAGCCATTGAAAGCAAGGGAAATATTGCTGAGACCCCGAAATACCTGAACACTTCACTTAAATTACCTCATGGATTGAAAGGATATTTCGATTACGACCAAGCCCTCAAAGCATCGAAAGCACTGAATAAACCCGTATTTGTCGATTTTACGGGTCATGGTTGCACGAACTGCCGCGAAATGGAGAACAGAGTATGGAGTGACCCGGGAGTGCTTAAACGACTCCGTGAGAATTTTGTGTTGGTGGCTCTGTATGTCGATGATAAAGTGATTGAAATGTCTAAGGAGGAGTGGTATACCAACAAGGCTGGAAAAGAAGTTAAGCTTCTTGGTAAGAAAAATACCGAAATACAGATCAACAAATTCGGAAAAAATGCTCAACCGTTCTATGTGATTCTGGACGCTGAAGGCAATTCACTTGTCGAGCCTCATGCATACGATCTTGATATCAATTCCTACATTAAATTTCTTGACGACGGAGTTGCTGCCTACAATAAAACACATTCAGTGAAATAGAGTTTTTGTAACTAATCACTCTGTTACTTCTATGATTTCTCTGTGCACAATACAGGAGGGAGGGATTAGGTTTTGGGTGTTAGGGGTTAGGGGGCCGGGTGGTATTTGGCAATTTGGTGGTTTTAATTCTAACATTTTATAACTTAATGTACTTAAAACTTTAGTAAGTTTTTTCAGTGCTTAGTGCTCAGTACTCTTGGGATTTAGCTACAATTATAAGTATTCCAGTCACTTTTTTTTAGTGCTGAGTGCTCAGTGCACAGTGCTCATTGGTTGGTGGGTAAAAGTTGTTCTAGTGCTTTAAACTCTAGGCACTCTAGTCACTTAAAACTCCAGGCACTTTTTTTAGTGCTGAGTGCCGGGTGCGTATTGCTCAGAGGATTCATTAATGCAGTATATTTTTGTATTTTAACTTCAGGTCCTCCATACACTTACAACTTAATAAACTCTAAGTACTTTAGGCCCTCTTAACTTTAGGCCCTCTAAGTACTTTAGGCCCTTAAAACTTCAGGCACTGATTAGGTACGAGTTTTTTATTCCTTCTTCTGAAAACCGGTTATATTTTCCTAAAGCCGGTTTTTTTTATTTCCCTGATTATTAATGTTGTGGGATGAATTGAAACGGGACAGGAAAATAATTTTGAAAAATAATTACAGAATTTCACTTTTCTGGCACAGGCTTTGCATGAGACTTAATAACAGAGTGCCTAAAACACCTGTTAATAAAGGCTTAATTAAATAACACTACTAAATCATACAGCCATGAAAAAGATAACCTTATTCCTGCTACTCTCGGTGGTTATAGTTTTGAGTGCCGAAGCGCACAAATACAAAAACAGAAATGCATATGTAACCATCTCCATCCAGACTTTCTATGATGAACTATCACCTTATGGTGACTGGATCTTTACGTCCGACAACGGATATGTATGGCGTCCTTATTTCGATTATCCTGAAGCGTTCAGACCATACTCTTCCAATGGCAACTGGGTGTATACCGAATACGGCTGGACCTGGGTTTCAGGATACAACTGGGGATGGGCTACATTCCACTACGGGCGCTGGGATTTTGATAATTTCCTGGGCTGGACATGGATACCTGGTTATGAATGGGCTCCTGCCTGGGTTACCTGGGGTTCGTACGATAATTACTGGGGTTGGGCACCTATGGGTCCTGATATTTATGTCTACAATAATTCAAACTGGTATGCTCCCGATCCATGGTGGACCTTTGTTGCCCGCAACCAATTTTGCTCCAATAACTGGCACAACTATATATACGACAGGCCCGTACATGTAACCAACATCACCAACATCACCAATATTTATATCGGCGACAACGATGATAATGATGAGCGTCATTCGTGGTACCGCGGTCCCCGGGTAAGTGAAGTTGAAAGCTACAGCCGTAGCAGGGTCAGGAGAGTTGAAATTGCTGACAGTCACAGGCCTGACCATACCGGAATAAGTAACGACAGACTCAATGTTTATCGTCCGGTAGTCGAAAACAGACGAAGCGAATCACGCCCTGCTGAATATCGTAGTGTAGAAAACGCCAGAAACACACGCCGGATTGAGCAAAGCAATGCCCGCACCAACGATCCGGGAGTTAACCGTACCCGCGAAAACAGGTCTGAATCCAGGGTAGGAAATCAGGTTCCTGCAAACCGCAACGAAAACCGTACAGTGGATACAAGGGTTGAAAGGCGAACATCACAGATTCCTGCCGCAAGAAATGCAGTAGGATCAGGAAATTCCCGGGGGAATAACGGCCGCCCTGATGTTCAGACAGAAACGCGCAGGGATCAAACCAACAATCAGACCAGAGAAGTGAAACGTGTTAATTCATCAGCTCCTACTCAACGGAGTTCAGGTAAGCCTGCAAATGCTGCAAGAACTGAAGTAAATGAGCAAACACGCAATGGTCAGACAAGGAATGAAACCCGCTCAACTGCTGGTTCAGCAGGGGTTTCAAGGCCCGAGAGCCGGCAGCCCAACAGCAATACTGCGGTAAGAGAAAATGCAGGCAGATCCGCTCAGCAGGAAACCAGAAACAGGCAGTCTTCCTCAACTCAGCCGACCCGCGAGATAAGGACTCAGAACGCTGCTCCTGCAGTAAGCCAGGATTCCAGGAATACTGAAAGAAAAGAAGCATCAAAAGCCGAAGTTAAACAGGAAACCCGGAATTCATCCGATAATCAGGTTAGAAAAACTTCTGGAAATCCATCACGAAGATAATATGTCAGATCATAGAAAAGTGGCTGCAGAAGTGATTCTGCGGCCATTTATTTTTATAGGTTGTTTACAGTATTATATTTCCCGCAATCCACAAAATCTTGATGATATATTAAAAAATCAGCAGAATCAGAGAAGTGTCTGAACAGGATATTCATGCTAAGGATGTATCTGAATGAGCTATATTATCTATATTTGTCGAAACAAACAGGCTTTTATTTTCCGGGTTAAAACTGGTAAATACTCGGTCATCTAAATCAAAATCATGGACTGGGGGTATCTACATCTTGTAATAAATCACTTCCCTGTTGTTGGTATCATTCTTGGCACCCTGTTGTTGGCTGCAGGATTGGTATTAAAAAATCAGGGAGTCAAAGGAAGCGGACTTGGAATTGTGCTGTTTTCAGCTCTGTCAGCTGTCGTAACATATTTTACCGGCGATCCTGCCAAAGATGCTGTGGAGAGAATTCCGGAGGTGGCTGATGCTTTTGTTAACAGGCATGAGGATATTGCCACTGTGGGAATGTACCTGATGATCCCTGCCGGATTGCTTGCCGGAATGTCATTGTATAGTATCTGGAAAAAGGAAAGATCCGCTGATTTTCTTGTTATGGTGACTCTAGTGCTGTCACTCACCACTTCTGTTGCTTTTGTTTATACTGGCAGGACGGGTGGTCAGATCAGGCACAGCGAATTCAGGCAGGGTGTTACACTAGATACTGAGATTGATAGCTTGAATAATTCCAAAAACTGAGTTGCCAGGTTTGAAAGTATAAAAAAAGAAAAGGCTGTTTAAGAATGGATGTTTGTTGGTTGATCCCAACCCTGGTAACAGCAACTTTGTGGTAAAGCGATTTATAGTGTAATTGCGTGAACCTAAACCTAATATCTGGGAATTTCGGATCTAAAAATGCCGGAAGTTTGAAATCATGAATTACTATCTTCCTTTAAAATAAATTGTATACAAATGTTGGATTTATTTCTACCTTCACATTTTAAATACAGCTGCAAATCTGTATTATACAGCTTCTGTGGCATCCTTTTTAGCTGTTAAATATAGGTTAACATAATTTCATTCTTATGAAGCGAAAATCAATACTATCAGTGTTTTTTACTCTGCTTGCCGTCGCAGCATTTACACAGGGATTTACACTTGTCGATGGAGGCATTACAAATGTAGGCCGGAGTTCAGTGGCCTGGGGGGATTACGATAACGATGGAGACCTCGATGCTCTGGTAACCGGGGATCATGGAACTGGCCCCTATATTGCTTCCGTTTACCGCAACGATGCCGGAGAGTTTATTAATATTAATGCAGGGTTGACCGGTATATATAACAGTGCCGTTGCCTGGGGCGATTATGATAATGATGGAGATCTGGATATTCTTGCCTGCGGCAGAAACAGCAGTAACTCCAAAACGTTTATTTACCGGAATAACAATGGTGCTTTCGTGCAGGAAGAGGCAGGACTTCCTGATATTGGCTCTGACGGAGCTGTTGCCTGGGGCGATTACGACGGAGATGGCGACCTCGATGTTTTGATTGCAGGTGCTTATAGTTGCAGCGTTTATAACAATAACGGAGGTTTTTTTACTGGTATTCAGGCTGGTTTACCTGCAGTATCAAACTGTTGGGTCGACTGGGGTGATTTTGATAACGACGGAGATCTGGATATATTTGTAATGGGTGATCTTGGTGGAATACTTGTATCGTCAGTTTACCGCAATACGCAGGGAATATTTACCGAAATACCTCAGGCAGGAATACTTCCGCTTGCAGGTGGCTCAGCCTCGTGGTGCGACTTTGATCACGATAGGGATATTGACTTGCTTATTACTGGTTTCAACGAATACCTGGAACCTCAAACGACTATCTTCAGCAATCTGGGAAATATGGAATTTATGGATATTACTCCCGGCCTCACCGGAGCATCGTTAGGAACCGCTGCCTGGAGCGACTACAACAGCGACGGGGAATCTGATATTCTGTTAACCGGACAGAATTCCGGCTGTGGTGTGCTTTCGAGCCTGGTATACCGAAATGAAGGTAATTCAGTATTTACAGATATTGATGCGCCTTTGGATGGAGCCGAACGAGGCTCGGCAGCCTGGGGTGATTATGATAACGACGGAGATCCGGATATACTGATATCCGGTATTACTGGTGCAGGAACACCTGCAACCAAATTATACTCCAACGATGCAGGTAGTAATACCTTTTCACCAAATCAGCCACCATCAGTCCCCGGAGGATTGAGTGCATATATCGATGGGCACTCTGTAACCCTTGGATGGGGCGAAGCTGTTGATGATCATACTCCGGCAAACGGATTATCCTATAATTTGCGTATTGGAAGCGAGAGCAGATGGCAGGATGTTTTCACGGCCATGTCCGACCCTTATAGTGGAAGGCGGTTGCTTCCGCAGGCAGGAAATACCGGTAATAATACCGACTGGTTAATTTATCTGCCCGATGGTACTTATTTTTGGAGTGTTCAGGCTATTGACAATACCTTTGCTGCCTCTCCTTTTTCGGAAGAACAAGTATTTACGATTCTTAATGTAGGTGACCATGAGGCTGAAATTGCCGGGCTTAGGGTTTATCCGAATCCTGTTTCGGAAATGCTTATTATCTGTGCTGACGAAACCGTAAAATGCGGTGTATTCTCCTCCGATGGACGGCTTTACCGAACATATTCCACTGCTGCTAAAGATTTAACTATCAATACATCAGACTGGATTCCGGGGGTGTATGCGGTGAAAATTATGAGTAATGACAATTCAATTGTCAGGAAAATTGTTAAGAGATAGCAAGCTAGGATTCTTAAAAATAAGCAGTCAAAAACGTTCAGGAACGAGAGCTTTTGACTGCTTACAATTTACACCCTTATTATCTTTAATTCAGATAATTTTTCCTTCTGTTACTATTGTTCAGAAGGTACTTGCGTTTTGTATTTATAACTGGTATTTACAATTCCATTTACAATTCCACTTCCCAAACCAAAATTAGTAGCCCATCTGCTGAAATCTAAAACGGTTACCTGAGTATCGAAATCGTTATCAGCTGTCAGGTAACTTCCTGATAAACCAAAACTGGTTGCCCAGTTACTAAAGTCGAGTACCGAAATTCCGCCATCCGAATCACTATCTCCGTTTACCATTCCGAAAATTCCTGTTGCTATTTCTTTGTACCCCGAAACTCCTCCATATGCCTGGGTGAGTGCTGTACTGAAATCGTAGCTATAAGTATCCCCTGTAAGAGAAAGTGGATTTTGACTTATCACTGCTATATGATTGCGATGCCGGACTACAGCATATAGATTATTAGAAACAACCGGATTGCCGATAATTGGCAGACTTACTCCATCAAGGCCAACAATTGATCCATCTGTTTTGATGAAATATGCCTTTGGCCATCCTGATAAGCGTGTTCCCAAAGTTGCCAGGCCCGGCGAAGCAGCATCACGAAGTTCAACCAGAACCCAGTCAACAACACCCGCAGGCACTGAACCTACCTGCTCAATACCATTGTAATTCCATGGTGCGCCACTATAAGGTTGTGTAAGCGGTACCAGGGAACCAAGTGATGTGTTCATAGTATTGGAAGTAGTATTGAAAGGACCCTCGAGCAATACATGTACATCCATATTTTTTGTAATACCTGTAATTGATATATTATCAATTGCCCAATAATATCCCCAGGTTCCGGTATAATTCCATTTGAACTTTACAAGTGATTGACCAGCCACCCCGGAAACAGTTTTGGTGTAATGAAACGGATTAGAGCTGGAAGTGGATGAAAAGGGATCAATTAATGTCCATGTACTTCCATTATTAATGCTGTAGGAGAGCGCGCCTGACGAACCAGACCAGCTCAGGAAGTAATTATCAAACTGTATTGCGACATTTGTGTATAAAGAGAGATCCAGAGTTGGAGAAATGAGGTCAGCATTCTGTGAATTTCCGGAACCGTAAGCATCGCTATTCAGATATGCATAGTTTGTGCCAAGCACAGGGTTGGGTGATTGACCTGTTATTGCACCAAATTGCCATACCTGCCCGTTGCCCTGATGATCAACCTGGGACCAGCAGGTGGGAGTACCTATACTGCTGAAGCTTTCGGAAAAGGGTAAGGCGAAATCGCTGCATAGAGTGGTAAATAGTATATTGTCACCATAAACAGTACCCCCACCATTTGTAGCATAAGCTCTGAAATAGTAGGTTGAATTTGGTGACAGCCCGGTAATGACGCTGGTAAAAGCACCTGTTCCGGTTCCATCAGTAGTATGGTTGCCTGATATAATTGGATTAATAGTGGCGGACCAGCAAACACCCCTGGAAGTTACGGATGAACCTCCATCAGAGGATACATTACCACCACATACAGCACCGAATTCGGTAATAGAGGAAATAGTTGCTGTGGTTACCACTGCAGCCCCTGGGATAAACGTGATATCATTTCCGTTAGTTGTGCCATCAGCATTTGTGGCTACTATTCTGAAGTGATAAGGAGTGCCGGCAATAAGCCCGCTTATCGAAGCATTAACCGAAGTTGTAGTGGTGCCTGAACCAACTGAGGTTAATCCTGTGGAAGACCCGTATGAAATTGTTGTTCCCCATTCGAAATGGTATTCAGTGGTCAGGGAGTTAGGATTTACAGTTGCATTCAGAACAGCAGTTTCTGCTGTAACGGAGGTAGCCGGGAGTGTGGTTACTGATGGATTATTGGCAAATTTGAAAGATGCTATTCTCGTGGACCAGGGATAAGAGCCGCCATAAGTACCCACATATTCCTGTGTAGTCCAGAAGGTAACATTGTCGGATGGATCAATACTCATGGCCGTGTAATCACCCCAACGGGTATATGTGCCTGTCATTGAAACAGTTCCGTTATATATTATGCCTTCAGGGATAGTTAACTGGTTAAGCGGATCTGCCGCTTTCCGGCCGGTAAAATAGATGGAAGGATTCATGGTGCTGCTACTCACAGAATATGCAATCCCAATATCCCCAATAGCATTCATTGCAATACTGCCCATCCAGCGTGATTTTCCATCAGGTGGGGCATAAGTTGATTGTTGGTAAAGAGAGAATGTGGCTCCTGTTTTACGGTACTCATACCACCTCATACCTGCTATACCACTGCCTGCATTTACATTGTGGCATGTCACGAATGTTTCATAGCTCCCAAAATTACGGTATTGATTCCGGAACATAAGCCGGTCACCTAAACCATCAAGGGTAAGAGTAGTACCAAGCTGCGATACAGAACCTAATGAATTGTATGCCGTAACCGGCAATGAGGATGCAAAGGTAAATGTGGAATTCAAAGGCGTTATCCAGTCGGCGTGAAAAGCCCATATCCTTAATTCAGAAGCATATGGATCTACATAAGTAAAGTAATTTGGAGTGCCTGTTGCAGCGAAAGTGCCGTCACAATCAGAAGGTAGCATCGAATAGCAGTCGCTCCCGGTAGCTGACCCTGAACCACCTATTGTTTCTGTTTTATAATACATCATGCCGGCAGCAGGATCACCATTTAGCATTTTGCTTCGTTCCATTACTACTGCACCTGCACCAACCCATGAATATGAATTGTTTGAATTGAACCTGTTAATTGCCATATAATAGCCATCTTCCCAGATACCGATTTTTGGATAATCAGGCATATAATCAAACTGGAAGGCGTAGCGGTAATATGAACCTGTAGGATCAGGAGTTGTCGAGACTGCAACAAGCTGATATTGAGTGTATGGTGCCACACCGCAGTCGATGGCAAACTGGCTGATGATCCATCGGTCAGCATTTTCATCATACAAAATTATTGGATCCCCATCATTATTACCAGTCCAGTTGCCGTTAAAACCATCCCAGATAGTTGAAGTCGGCACAGGGCCATACACAGTAGTTCCTGTCTTGGTATACATTTGCAGCATCAAGTTTACCGCTTGTACATAATGATTCGGACCAACATCGCCTGCGGGATCTGGTGGTGTGACACGTCCGGTATTATTGCCATTATTCATGCCATCAAAGTTCTGGATAGGAGCTGAAGTCATGGCTTTGTTGCTGTTATAGTATTCAGTCTGAACAACCCTGTCAACCACCGGGTCAAAGGAATAATGCCTGAATTTATTCGGAATTTCACGCTCAGGTTCCACCTCAAGTTTCCATCGTGTCCAAAATGGTTTCTTTGTTGGTTTCATGTCTCTCAACGGGATTGAAACATCAGAATAAACAGCATTGCTTATCTCAATAGTTTGGGCAAATGCGCTGTGTAGCCCGGCTATTACATTGATTAATAGAAATACAAAAAGAGAGTAATAATTTTTTTTCATGTGTTATTTTTTATTTTTAACGGGTCACATGTAATACGCCAGATTGACCATAATATCATCTTCGGTTGGTGGTATTTTCCAATCATGGCTATTTCATCGGTCTATTTTTTAATTTTTTACGGGTCGCATGGTTCGGATGGCTATTGGGAACGCCATAATATCTTTTTCGGTTGGTGAGAAAATTTTCTCATGGCTATTTCATCTTATAGGGTTAATGTGAATGGTAAAGCATTGGTTTTTCTCACAACAATAAACTAATGAAGTAGAATAATGTTGCCGGTAATGTACTGCAAATGTACGATATGAATATGTAATAAGTCAATCAGTGCAGCTAATTTGATGCTTTTTTGATGAAGTGGAGAATATGTACGACAAAAAAATGATTAGTACTTTCAGGAGTTAACCCCTTGAAATACTAATCATAATCAGATTTTCTCCGTTCTGAAACCTGTAAAAATCAGAGTTCATCCGGTTCCTTTATACAATCTCATCAGCATAAAACTTATAGAACCAGGTGATGGTTTCTATTCCTTTATAAAAACATTCGAGATGATAATTCTCATTGGGCGAATGGGCTGCATCGGTATCCAGGCCAAAACCCATTAAGATGCTTTTTACACCAAGTACCTGCTCAAAAGTTGAAATTATAGGTATGCTTCCGCCACTTCGGACCGGTATAGGTTTTATGCCATATGTGGTTTCATAGGCTTTGCTGGCTGCCCTGTATGCGGCAGTATTGGTAGGAGCTACATAGGGGAATCCTCCATGGTGCTCAGTAACTTTCACTTTTACATAATCAGGTGCAATAGACTCAAAATGACGGGTAAAGAGGTCGGCGATTTTATGTGGATCCTGGTGAGGTACCAGCCGCATACTTATCTTGGCAAATGCTTTGGCTGGCAAAACGGTTTTTGAACCTTCCCCTGTGTAACCGCTCCAGATACCATTCACATCCAGAGTTGGACGTATACCGGTACATTCGTTCACGGTAAACCCTTTTTCGCATAGTGTCGATTTTACATCCAGCTTTTTCTTGTATTCCTCAAGGTTGAAGGGAGCTCTGGCCATATCAGCACGTTCTTCGGCCGACAATTCAAGTACATCATCATAAAAACCGGGGATAGTGATATGGTTGTTTTCATCGTGCATTGATGCGATCAGCTTTGCAAGAATATTGGCAGGATTAGCAACAGCGCCTCCATATAATCCTGAATGAAGGTCTTTGTCAGGTCCCGAAACTTCCACTTCCATATAGGCCAGACCCCGTAATCCAACTGTTATGCTGGGTATATCAATGGCTATCATGCTGGTATCCGAAACCAGAATGAGATCAGCTTTCAGCAGTTCTTTATGACCCGGAAGCCATTTGGCCAGAGCCGGTGAACCCATTTCTTCTTCGCCCTCTATCATCCATTTTACATTGAACTGCAGTTGGTTAGTCGAAACCAGGTATTCGAATGCTTTCACCTGCATAAAAAGCTGACCTTTGTCATCAACAGCTCCCCGGGCAAATATTTTCCCGTTCCTTACTTCAGGCTCAAAAGGAGGGGAGTCCCAGAGATTGAGCGGATCAACCGGCATAACGTCATAATGCCCGTAAATGAGTAGAGTCTGTTTTGAAGGATCAATTATCTTTTCGCCATACACTACCGGATGGCCTGTGGTTGACATTATCTCGGCCTTATCGGCACCGGCCTGTAACAACTGGTTTACAAGGTATAGGGCTGTCTTCACCATATCATCCTTGTGTGTCGTTTCGGAACTGATAGAAGGAATTCTGATCAGGCCGAATAGCTCATCCAGGTAACGTTGTGAATTTGATTGAATGTATTTTTTCAGATTTTCCATGATGCGTTTATTGCTGATTTATAATCAATTGAATATTTTTGGGTTCCTGATTATTAATGTTTTAGTCTAACAATGTCTTAGTCTCCAAGGTGGATGTAGGTTCATCAAAGTACTTTATTTCGAAACGTTCCCCATCGAACCTGCCATACGAAAAGTGCTTTACCCAGTCGCCTAGTATGATGCAACTGGCATTTTCCGTGATTTTCAGGTGAGTGGGTACGTGCCTGTGTCCGAAAACAAAGTATCCGATTTCAGGTTTTTCTGCAGCCATCTTACGCGAAAACACCAAAAGTATCTCTTTTTCAGCCAGCGTATAATTCTCGTTTCTGTCCTCTTTAATCATGTTCGAAATGCGGCTTCCGCGCGAAAAATACAATCCCATCTTGGTTCCAAGGTCGGGATGAAGCCAACGAAAAAGGTATTGGTTAAACTTTGATCTGAATATTTTTTTAAGAAACTTATACCCAAGGTCGCCAGGCCCAAGTCCGTCGCCATGAGCAAGAAAAAATTTAGTTCCTTTCAACTCAACTTCAAGTATGTTATCATGAATAATAACCCCAGATTCGTCATTCAGGTAATTGAAGGCCCACAGATCGTGATTCCCTCTGAAGAAATGTACAGGAATTCCTTTTTCAGTAATTTCGGCTAACTTGCTGAATAAGCGAGTATAACCTTTAGGTACTACTGTTTTGTATTCGAACCAGAAATCGAAAAGATCGCCCAGCAGGTAAATGGCTTCCGCATCTTCTTTAACCATATCCAGCCAGCGGATAAGCTTCTTTTCCCTCACAAGGCTGCTGAACCGGTCGGGAATCCCAAGGTGAAAATCGCTGGCAAAATAAATAAATTTCATATGGGATTCCGTTGGGTGAGCAATATTAAATCTTTAAGTATTTACTGCAATATTTGTTTGGAATTCTTTCTTTATAGTACTATTTTATCTTTTGTTATAAGTTTCGTTTAACCAATAATTCCAGATTTCCGTAGCTAACATCCGCTGATAAAATACTACCTTGTTTGCTGATAAGAAGCATTTTTGGAATGGCTCTCACTCCATAAGTTTTGCAGTAATCTGATCCCAGGCCTTTAGGATCATTTACCTGGATCCAATATGCTTTATCAAGAAGACATGCTTTCTTCCACAACTCCTGATCCGAATCGATAGAAACAGCGTAGATTTCGAAACCGCTTTCATGGTATTGCTTGTAAATGCGGGTGAGGTTCATATTTGTCTGCCTCGAAAGGGCATTCCAGCTGCTCCAGAAGTACACAAGTGTAAGCTTTCCTCTTGTTGAAGTGAGCTTTACCTCCATACCGTTCTGATTTCGAAGTTGTACGTCGGGTGCTGATTTTCCTGGTGTTATCAGCGTGTCGTACTTCATGTGATCCGACAATTCAGCTTTCAGATCAAGTATGCGGAGGTGGAATGTGTTTACAAGGCTATTATCGGGATAAGCAGTCATAAGAGCACTGTCAAGCTTTATAAATAGATCAGGGTTTTCACGCTCTGTAAGGACAGGGTTGGGACCAAAATCATTTGAAATAACAAGCAGCGAAGCCAATGAGCTGGGGTGACCACTGATAAATGAAATAACACTCTGTTTCTGGTTATCGAAAATCTGCAAATATGCTGCATCCAATTTATCTTTCACAAGTGCAAAGTCAGGATTTGTACGGCTTGCTGTAAATATTTGCGAAAGTGAATCAACTTTCAGAAGGTTTTCATTGGTAAATTGCAGGTACTTGCTATAGAATTCTGAATCCTTTGACCCTTCGAATGCACAGGAACTTTGCATCTGGTTTCCATCACCTGACATTTTAAGAACATCACCAGGTGCAGCAATCAGAATAATCTCATTTTTTGAATCACGTTTTAGTGAGAAATAACCTGTTTGTTTAACTGGAATAGTAATGCTGAAATGACCTGATGCATCGCTTTGTACCGAATCGATTATGGGTCTGCCTGTTGGCAGCAACTGGTGGATATATAACCATGTATCAGCCAGATGAGTAAATGAACCCTCAATGGTTGCAGATTCAGGGGAGGCATTTTTGCATCCCTGTAGAATTGTCAACCCAAGTAATATGATACAAATATAAACTTTAGACCGCATAATCACTCCGGCAATAGGTGTACAAATGTCGGAAAAATTCTGATGCTTCTTCTGCCTTAAATTCATTCCAGGCACTGACTGTAGTTTTTTGACTAATTTTAACATTCGGGAAACCCTGAATACTCGTATTTTTACCTGTCAAAAAAAAAATAAATTATGAAGATTTATTTATTCATCCTTTTAATGATTCTGGTTACATCATTTTCTCAGGTAGCTGAAGCTCAGAAGGTTATTATGCTTCAAAAGCCCGGGACAGCTAAACGTTTTTTTTATCATACAGGCGATAAAATTATAGTTCACACCGGGAATCCGGTTTTTAGGGTCAGTGGGGAGATAACCAACATTGGTGATTCCGTGTTTACGGTAGATAAAAATTTTACATACAGAATTGCAGGTATTTCTGAGGTCGACAGGAAACGGCACTGGTTTGCAGCATCATGGACAAAATTTATAGCAGCATCAGTGCTTTATGCAGGTGGTAGTATGATCAACCGGGCCATACATAACGAAAAACCTTTGATTGACGCAAGTATTCCGATTGTCAGTGGTTCATTCCTTGCTCTGGGATCAACATCCTATTTTTTGCGTTACCGAAAATGCCGCATGGATGATAATTGGAAGCTGAAAATACTCGATTATGATATTTTCAAGGAAAAACCGGATATGGAGAAATAGATTAATTTGCTCTAATGAATAAATTCTACATTAAAGGATTTGAAATTTGAAAATTTGAAAATTTGAAAATTTAGCTTTGGGCGATCATACCTCGTACATGGTAAATCGTACCCTCCCTAACTCCAAAACCCCAAAACCCAACCCCTAACTATGCACTATGAACTATGCCTTACTTACCACCCCATCTTTCAGCAAATACTCAGCCTTACTCTCAGGACATATTGCCTTACCTTCATGATCGAACTTTAATTTATGTCCGTATTCACTCATCCAGCCGGTTTGTCGGGCCGGATTACCGATTACGAGAGCATAAGCAGGTACCGTGCGGGTAACCACAGCTCCGGCACCAATAAATGCAAATTCACCAATATCGTTACCACAAACAATGGTGGCATTTGCACCTATCGAAGCACCCCGGCGCACAAAGGTCCGGGCATATTCATTTTTCCTGTTTACAGCACTTCGGGGATTGATTACATTGGTGAACACCATCGAAGGGCCGAGAAAAACATCATCCTCGCACACTACTCCGGTGTATATGGAAACGTTATTCTGAATTTTAACATTTTTACCCAATACCACGTCAGGCGAAATAACCACATTTTGACCAATATTGCATCCTTCGCCTATGATGCAGCCAGGCATGATATGGGAGAAATGCCAGATTCGTGTTCCATTTCCGATGTTGCAGCCTTCATCAATTACTGCGGTTGAATGTGCAAAATATCCTGTGTCTGTCATAGTTTAATAAGTTGGGTTAGAGAATTGGGGGATAAAATGAGTGAGATGGGGTAAGGAAGCGTTGAGGCGATGGGGCGATGGAGTATGTTTTTGTATTTTTAATCTTTACACTTTAGGCACTTTAGGCACTCTAAGTACTTTAGACTCTAAGTACTTTAGGCACTTCAAACTTTAGACACTTTAGAAGGCACTCTAAGTACTTTAGGCACTCTAAGTTCTTTAGGCACTCATTAGTTACAATTATTGTTTTTTATCCAGAAACTCCAGAACTGAATTAATAATATATTCCAGTTGTTCATCATTCATTTCGGTATGCATAGGCAGCGAAAAAACAGTTTGGCTTAATTTCTCCGTGACAGGAAAATCTCCTGCCTTGTACCGCGAATCCAGGTATGCTTTCTGCATATGTATGGGTACCGGGTAGTAAATCATGGCAGGAATTCCCTTAGTTGCAAGGTATTCTATAAGTTTGCCGCGGTCGATTTCCTTTGCCTGAAGGGTATACTGGTGAAAAACATGCGTCGACCTGTTGAAATGCACTGGAACTATCAGCTCGCTACGATTGGAAAAAGCTTTGTCGTAAGCAGCAGCTGCTTTCTGCCGGGCGGCTGCATACTGGTCGAGGTACTGAAGTTTTACTTTCAGCACAGCAGCCTGAATGCTGTCGAGACGGCTGTTCACACCAATGTCGTCATGATAATACCTAACAGTCATTCCATGGTTGACAATGGATCTGATTTTGGCTGCAAGCGCATCGTCGTTTGTGAAAATGGCTCCACCATCACCATAGCAACCCAGATTTTTTGAAGGGAAAAAGGATGTACATCCAACCTGAGCAATGGTTCCCGACTTCTTCCATTCGCCTGAAGCGGTCTGGTAATCGGCTCCTATCGACTGGCATGCATCTTCAATTACATAGAGGTTATGTTTTTTTGCAATATCCATTATGGCTTCCATATCGGCAGTTTGTCCGAAAAGATGCACCGGAACTATAGCTCTGGTACGGGGAGTAATGGCTCTCGAAATAGCTTCGGGGCTGATATTGAAAGTGCCGGGGTCAACATCAACCAGAACCGGGGTGAGACCAAGCAAGGCTATAACTTCGGCTGTGGCAATAAATGTGAACGATGGTGCGATGACTTCATCACCGGGTTTCAGCCCGAGTGCCATCATGCTTATCTGCAGGGCATCCGTTCCATTTGCACATGGAATTACATGTTTTACTCCCAGGTAACGCTCGAGGGCAACCTGGAACTCCTTTACTGCCGGTCCGTTAATAAAAGCCGTTGCGTTTATTACTTCCTGAATTGCCGAGTCAATTTCGGGCTTAATCTTCTCATACTGCGACCTGAGGTCGACCATAGATATTGTACGCATAGTAAAATACTCTTTGTTTGCTTTTTCGAATGTGCAAAGATATTTATTGTAAGGTTCTAAATTAGTTGGATTGAGGGAATTTATTTTTGACTGCTGTCTGGTAATTGGTGATTGGTTTTGGCGAATGTTTTTTTGCAGGTGCATCAAAAATTATTTATTCCATTAAAATCCTGCCTACAGCTCAGCCTGATTTGTATCTTTGCATGTTTATTATTCGAAACATATGCGATTATTCAGAAAAGCTATCTTTCTCTTGCCGGCAATATGGCTTATTTCATTTACAGGCAATTCACAGGTTAATGTTAAAGATTCGGCATTGAACATAAGCATGTTTTATCCGGTATATGGATTCAGCATGCCGGGAGGCGATATGGCCGACAGGTTTGGATTCTCGCACCAGATTGGTGCCGGTTATATGTATAAGGGAGAAAATAACTGGAGTTTCGCCGTTGAAGGGGCGCTTATATTCCGCGATGGAGTTAAAAATCCAGCCGGAGTTTTATCCGGAATCATAACTGAGGACGGCTTTATTATTGATAAAACCGGTGTTTTTGCCAATGTAATGCTTTTCGAAAGAGGGTTTTCACTCTGGACTAAGGTGGGAAAACTCTTTCCGGTCATAGGGCCGAATCCCAATTCAGGATTGCTAGTACAAATTGGGGCTGGGATGCTTCAACATAAAATCAGGATCGAAGTACCGGGCAATTCAGCTCCTCAGCTTTATGGCGACTACAAGAAAGGATACGACCGCCTTTGTAACGGCCCGGCTATATCGCAGTTTATCGGTTTCCAACACCTGGGGAACAGCAGGAAAATCAATTTCTTTGCCGGTCTCGAATTTGTGCAGGCATTCACCTTTTCGAGGCGTTCCTATTACTTCAACGACATGATACGCCCTAACGAGAAACGACTCGATCTTCTCAACAGCATCAAAATCGGCTGGTATCTGCCTCTTTACAAAAAGACACCACAGAAATTTTACTATTATTAACCGGGAAACTACTCCTGTGCTATGCAGCAGATTTATTCCTTCCTCATTGTTAGCTACGGCCTGTCGATCCGGGTGGCTTCTGTATTTAATCAGAAGGCTGCATTGTGGATAAAAGGCAGAAGCAGGTACTGGAGTATACTCGAAAAATCGCTTTCAGCCCCGGCGTTCAATAAGCCCGGACGAAAGTTGGCCTGGTTTCACTGTGCCTCTCTGGGTGAATTCGAACAGGGGCGTCCTATCATCGAGGCTTTCAGACTGCAGCATCCTGAATTCCTGATTGTGCTTACATTTTATAGCCCTTCAGGCTTCGAAGTGCGCAAAGCTTATGCCGGAGCCGACCTTATCCTTTATCTTCCGCTGGATACCCGCAAAAATGCCCGCAGGTTTATTGATGCGATAAAACCTGATATTGTTTTCTATGTAAAATATGAGTTCTGGTTTAATTTCCTGAGCTACCTGCAGGTTAAAAATATTCCAACCATACTGGTGTCGGCTATATTCCGCCCCGATCAGCATTTCTTCAAAGGATATGCCGAATGGCCTCGGAAGGTGCTCCGCGGCTTTACCAGCATATTTGTTCAGAATGAGGACTCCCGTGAACTGCTACATTTTATCGGGGTCGAAAATGCAGAAGTGAGTGGCGATACCCGTTTCGACAGAGTTGCGGATGTGGCGCAAAAACCGGCTGTAATACCTGTAGCAGAGGCTTTTGCCAAGGGGCATACCGTATTGGTTGCCGGAAGCACCTGGCCTGCTGACGAAGAGCTTATTCTGAATCTGATCAGTAAGGACGACTCCCTCCGGGTTATCATTGCTCCACACGAGATAAAAACAGATCAAATCACTTCTCTGCTGCAGAAAACAGGAAAGGAAGCTGTGCTGTTTTCCGCTACCAATGCGCAGGACGTTTCCATTGCCAGGATTCTGATCATCGACTCCATTGGAATGCTCTCGCAATTATACCACTATGGTTCACTTGCATACATTGGTGGAGGTTTCGGAGCAGGTATTCATAACATTCTGGAAGCGGCTGCCTTCGGTTTACCGGTATTTTTCGGTCCCAATTATCACAAATTCAATGAGGCACGCGAATTGATTGCGTTGCAGGGGGCTTTCAGCGTGCACAATCCTGACGAGCTGGTTTTCAAAGTAAATGAATTGCTTTCGGATCCGGCAAAACTTAGTCAGGCATCGGCAATCAGCAGAAAATATGTAGAAGAGGGCAGGGGAGCCACCAGAATTATTTTAACGAAAGTTAACGAATTGTTAGCCTTGCGGAAATAGCAATGGTTCAAATTGCTGATTCCTCAACTGAGGTTCGAAACCGGCTTCGCGAATTGCAAGTTGTATACCTTTTTCGTCGAAAGCATAATTAGCACCTGCGACACTTACCACATTTTCTTCAATCATGATCGATCCAAAGTCGTTGGCTCCCCCATGCAGGCATAGCTGGGCAGTATCTTTACCCACTGTGAGCCATGATGCCTGAATATTCGGCACATTCGGCAGCATAAGCCTGCTAAGGGCAATAGTGCGCACATATTCCTCCGATGTAACCGAATTGGTAATACCGTAAAGTTTTTGCAGAGAGGTACCTTCGTGCTGAAAAGGCCATGGAATAAACGAAATAAACCCGGTTGCTCCTTCCGGCTTTTCATCCTGTACCCCGCGAATAAGAATTAAATGCTGAACACGTTCTTCTATAGTCTCGATATGCCCGAACATCATGGTGGCCGAGGTGGTAAGTCCGAGTTTATGAGCCTCCCGCATCACATCAAGCCATTCCTTTACCGAACATTTATTGCGCGAAATGGATCCACGTACCCTGTCCGACAGAATTTCGGCACCGGCACCCGGAAGACTGTCGAGCCCGGCAGCCATGAGTTGTTGCAAAGTCTCAGCGAAACTTATTCCCCCGAGTTTCGATATATGAACCACTTCAGGTGGCCCCAGCGCATGAAGTTTGAGTTTCGGATATAGACCTTTCAACTGCCGGAACAGACCTGTGTAAAAATCGAGACCCAGATCAGGGTGCATGCCTCCCTGGAACAGCAATTGTTCGCCTCCGCGTGCAAACAGTTCATCAATCTTTTCTTTGTATTGCCCGATGGTGGTAATGTAGGCCTCTCTGTGTTTTGCCCCGCGGTAAAAATTGCAGAACTGGCATCCCGACACACATACATTGGTGTAGTTCACATTTCGGTCGATCAGCCAGGTTACTTTTTTTTCGGGATGCAGCCTGTTTCGTACCTGGCTGGCAGCAAACATAAGTTCCGCTGTAGATGCTTTAGTTATAAGTATAAATCCCTCATCCAGTGTAAGATAAGAGCCTTCTATTGCTTTCTGTAGTATTTTGAGGTGTGCCATGGTAGAATGTTGTGGCAAAAGTAGGGAATTTAGTGCAAAGTGTATAGTGCTGAGTGCAGAGTGCAGAGTGCAGAGTGCAGAGTAAGGGGTTGGGTTTTGGGGTTTAGGGGTTGGGGAAAGCGGAGGGATGACTGGTACCCTTCAACTTCGCTCAGGGTGCCAGATGGTGACTGTTGGCTGGTAATTGGTAACTTGTGATTGGTGACTGGTTATTAGTGTGTTATATTTACTATTGGAATCAGTGATTTATCCTTTTTTATCAGGGTCATCAGAGGAAGCTACGATTTTAGATTTACGATTGGTTGAATGTCGGTGCCTTATTTTCACAGTCTCAAATTTTCACAGTCTCAAATTATGGCATTTTCAAATTTTCATCCTTAAATTTTCAAATTTTCAAATTCGGCATCTTCACATCTTCACATTTTCACATTTTCACATTTTCAAATTTTCAAATTTTCAAATTTTCAAAACCCCTGACGCCATAGATATGTAAAATATTTTTACACGCCCCCTTTACCTTAAAAAAAATTTTCTTTCGTAAAAAGCTCTTTTTCCTACAGTACTATCACCTCAATCTCCCCCCTTCAAAACTTTCCCCTTTTTGTAGTTGATAATATGCCAAAAACATAGGTATTTACATATTTCGAATGCAAATTATAGTGAGCTAATTTGCTGAAATAAAGATGGTAACGAATGAAAATTTAATTTATTATTTACTGTACATTTACATATTTTCTTCTTTTTTTTTTAAAAATTAACCAAAAACAGAATTTTACAATCCAGATATATCGCACTTTTCGTTAACAAATTGTTATCTTCTGTTTATTTAGACTATTTATAAACTGCATATTATACACAAATTAGTGCCCACTCAATATAGGATTATCCTTACACATTTGATATATTTGACAGCATTTTTATCATTTCCGCATAAATATTGCAACTCTACAACTCTCTGAACTGCTTCTGCTCTGAAGTTTCAGCCCTTGGATGCCCTATCTATAGATTTATTTCTTCTTGTACGACAGCATATAACGAAATACCAAATATATAAATTATCACATTTAATCATTGTCTTATGAAAAACCTTCTACTCCGATTTTCGAAGCAAAACATTCAGCTATTTACCAGGATACTAATAATACTGGTAGCGTTCGGATTTTTTGGGACCTCTGCGTTTGCACAGATCACCAGCACAACCGCCGCCACACGATGTGGTGCCGGGACACTTGTGTTGCAGGCGGCTGGTTCAGGTACAATTACCTGGTACAGCGTACCGTTTTATGGTACACCTCTGGGCACAGGTACATCCTTTACAACACCAACACTTGAAGTAACCACTACATATTATGTGGATGCAATTGTAGATAATTGTTCAGTGAACAGCGGTAATGTAAGGGTTCCGGTAATCGCGACAATAAGTGCGAATTCCATTCAGGCGGCTATATTTTATGTGAGCAACACTTTTTGTAATAGTGTAAGTACCGAGCAACTGCCTACCCGCACAGGTACTGCGGGAGGTACTTATTCATACACCGGCACCGGCACCCTGGCACTGAATGCCACAACAGGAGCAATTTTACCGAGCAGCAGTACCAACGGCACATATGAAGTTACTTACACAGTTGAACCAGCTGCAGGCTGTATCGAAAACCCAGCTTCTACTACTGTTACAATCACTACCGCACCCACAGCACCTGCAATTTCTTATTCAGGAACTCCATTCTGTACTACAGCAGGACTAATAAATGTCACACAAACAGGTGTTACCGGAGGTATTTATTCCGCAACTCCTACTGGTTTAACCCTTAATTCATCTTCAGGACAGATCACAACGGCTACAAGTTATTCAGGAACTTACGAAGTTACTTATTTTGTTTCAGGAGCCGGCGGTTGCGAACCACAGACAGCCACCACCAATGTAACCATATTGCAACTCCCTACAGCAGCAATTTCATATGACGGTCCTTTCACTCAAAATCAGGGAAGCCAGCCTGTTAACCTATCGGGTACAGGAGTATATACCGGTGGTACATACACCCAGACCGGAGGTGCAGGTACACTCTCACTCGACGCTAACAGTGGTGCCATTGACCCAAGCCAGAGTGATGCAGGTACTTATACAGTAACGTACACCCTGGCAGCAGTTGCCCCTTGTGCTCAAGTAACAGCAACAGCCAACATCAGCATATATCCACTACCTTCAGCAACCATATCAGGTACCACTGATGTATGTAAAAATGCAACACAACCCGAAATTACTTTTACCGGTGCTGATGGTGCTACACCATATACCTTTATTTATAAGATAAACGACGGGGTCGATCTATCAGTTACAACAACCTCAGGAAATTCGGTTACCGTAGCCCAGAATACCGGTACCAGCGGCACATTCGCCTATACCCTGGTAAGTGTTACCGACGGAAACGGCAGTTACCATGCTCAGACCGGCACAGCCACTATTACAGTTAATGACCAGTTGGTACCTTTATTTACTTATGCTGGTTCGCCATATTGCAACAATGGAGCTGATGCATCACCTACTTTTATTGACGGAGGCCAGGCAGGGGTATTTAGTTCCACTGCCGGTCTTGTATTTGTTTCAACTGCAACAGGTGTAATTGACGTTTCGGCAACTACCCCAGGTACCTATACTGTAACTAATACCATACCTTTAACCCTTGGTTGTGCTGAAGTTTCGGCAACAGCCAGCGTTACCATAACGCGGTTACCGGTGGCTACATTCAGTTACCCGTCATCACCTTATTGTGCTACATCAGGGTTTGCAAGTCCAACTCTTAATGATGCAGGTGAATTTACATGCGATAATCCTTCACTCGTTTTCAGCAACACAAGTGGGTCTGTCGACCTGGTTGCAACACCGGGAGGTACCTATACTATTACCAATACTATTGTTGCGGCCAATGGTTGTGCTCTGGTATCAGCCACGGCTAATATTACAATACAGTCTGCTCCGGTAATGACTTCAACCACTACCTGGAGCATCTGCAGTGGAACCAGTACAAGTATTCCATTAACCTCTGAACCTGCTGCTACCAGTTTTACATGGACAATTGATCAGGTTACAGGTGGTATTACAGGGCAAAGTGGTGGTACGTCCGGCGCAGGCACATCTATATCACAGGTTCTTACCAACCCAAGCAACAGTGCGAATGGAACTGTACGATATCTTGTTACACCAACAGTTTCGGGTGCCGGTGAATGTTCAGTAGGTTCGGGTTACTTTATTACCGTTACAGTACGTCCTACACCTCAGCTAAGCAGCAGCCTTACACCACCGGCTATATGTTCGGGTGGTACTTTTGCGTATACTCCTACCAGCAATGCAGGATCACCAACTTTTGCATGGACCCGTGCAACGGTTTCAGGAATAACTGAGGCTGGTACAACCGGTGTGGCTGGTGTAAGCGAAACACTTACCAATAGTACCAGCAGTCCTATTGATGTTACCTACCAGTATATTACTACTGCCGATGGTTGCAGCAATACAGCACAGGATGTGGTAGTTTCGGTTGTTGCCGACCCAACCCTTTCTCAACCGGGAAATGTTTCTATTTGCCTGGGAGGTACTACTACTTTGAGTACAACAGCTTCAAACGGCACAGGTACTTTCTTATACCAATGGCAGTATTCAGCTAACGGAACCACCGGATGGGCCAATGTAGCTGATGCAAGCCCTGCAGGGATCACCTACACAGGAAATACAACCACCTCTTTAACCATTACCGGTGATGGCCTCGAAACAGCACAAGCCAATTATTATAAATGTATATTATCAACCAATACTCCTGCAGGCGCAGGTTGCAATGATGAGACAGATGCAGTAACAGTTACATCGGTTGATCTGCCATTAGTTTCAACACAGCCATTATCTACTCAAACTGTATGTATTAATGGTACACCATCAGATCTCACATTTGCTGCAACAGGCGGCACCGGTAATTTTAGTTACCAATGGTATTCAAATAGTTCCGCATCATTAGTAGAAGCTAGTCTAATTAATGAAGAAACCAATTCAACCTACACACCTCCAACTTCTTCAACAGGAACAATGTATTACTATTGTATAATAACTCAAAGTGGGAGTGGGTGTGGAACATTAACAAGCAATTTTGCTGAAGTTATCATTAGGTCGCAATTCACCGCAGGCGCAATATCCACAACAGGAGAAACGATTTGTTACAGTGGCAATCCAGCAGAGATTGGAAGTTCAACTGCATCAAGTGGAGGTGACGGGGCAATCACCTATAAATGGGAATCGTCATTGGATGGATTTGCTACCGCCGGATCAGTTATTGACGGAGCAACCTCAGCAAGCTATGATCCACCAACAGGTTTAACAGCAACAACAAGCTATCGTCGATATGCACATGATGGCACCTGCAATACTTCGTTTGTAGCATCAACCGGTACATGGGTTGTAACAGTTTATGCTAACTTCACCGCAGGCGCAATATCCACAACAGGAGA